>Ga0185299_10000190_pt1 | contig 189978 bp, 164 predicted proteins | sample PaiPotPPA55metaG_FD_128002 | JGI IMG/M metagenome (GOLD analysis project Ga0185299, IMG submission 128002) | Iron sulfur acid spring bacterial and archeal communities from Banff, Canada, to study Microbial Dark Matter (Phase II) - Paint Pots PPA... ...
GGTCATCAACTGACCTTGCCTCATGGCGGTTTTTTGTGCCTAATGCGCACTTCATGGCGGGCGCGAAATTAGGTTGAAATGAAAGTAACCCCACCCCCCCGGCGCTGCTCCATTGAGAAGCTTTGAGCGTCAACGACGCCGCACCCCTTCCCGTTAACTGGATCCGCTGGGCCCGAACGGTCCTCATTCGGTTGCTGACTCTTTCTGCTTCTTCTTCACACGCCGACGATTATTCGGGTTGAAACGAATTCGTTTCCGACCCGCGCCTCAATGGGCTAGGCGGTCTCGCCCGAAAAGCCCCTCCGATTTGGTTCTCTCCATTTTCGCCTGACCCCCCGTGTGGAAAGAAATGGAAAGCATTTGGGGGTGTTCAATAATTGATCACCCTCTGGCTCAATTGCTGCTGACCCAGAGCGTCGGTACCTGACCCTCAGGGTCAAAGTGGTGATCCAGAGGGTCCAGCTGTAAAAGCACGAGCCTTTCTGATCTCCAAAGAGCGCAACTGCGCTTACCGCCAAACCCACCCTGGAGACCCGTTTTGCTGGTCCGGAGGGTGGTATGGTGATCAACAGGGTCGAAACCTGGCCCACAGGGTCCGGTTACCGCAACGGTGCTTCCGAATTAGACCCCTTCCGCGGTATACTCAGAAAGTCCAAGTCGCCCCGAATTCGTTTCACCTTCCCTGCACCCCCCTATCGGCGCGTTGGCGCTGACTCCCTGTGGTCGTTGGGAGACCAACTTGTTTTGTGCGCCTCATCGACTCTTTCTGCTTCTTTCTCACGCGCCAACGATCCATCGGTTTGCAACGAATTCGTTTCCGACCCGCGCCTCAATGGGCTAGGCGGTCTCGCCCGAAAAGCCCCTCCGATTTGGTTCTCTCCATTTCGCCTGACCCCCTGTGGAAAGAAATGGAAAGCATTCGGGGGTCATCTAACTTGAAGGGTGGAACGGTCGATCTGGGCTGGTGACAAGCCTTTCGTAAACTTTCCCTTTCTACTGAGGGTCCGGCCGCAACTGCCAATTCGTTTCATTTCATAACAACCTGACCTCATTTTACATAAGTCCTGTGCATCACACACGTTAACGAAATAGAACGAATAGAACGAAATGCCCTGAGCAGCGCGTGAAGTGAAACTGCACCATCCGCTCATAACGATCAACATACTCGAATATTCCGTCACGGATCCTCGCGCGGTCTCCAAAGCCTGCAATATGCCTTAATCGAAGGTATCCCGGTCCCAGGAAGAATGAAGACAAGTGGTCGAGAGCGTGTACTGGGGGCCGCAAATTACGCATCCCCCTTTGTTCTGCCTGTCCTGCCCTTGTTTCTTTTCAGTCCTGCCGGTCCAATGATTCTATCTTTCTCTGTAATTCATTTCTTTCATCATCTATGATCGCTTGTTCTTCCTTAACTTGCTCAGCCATCTCTTTTACTTTTTGTAATTGACTGGATACTTCTCCTTTTAGCTCCAGGCTTTTCCAATTGACAACCAAGGTGCAAGCAACTGGCATGACAAGGATTAATATTACAATCATACCCAATGCTTTATTTGATTTCGACATGATTACCTCAGGATCCTTAAGTTTAGGTACTTAAAGCGAACTCCTACTATACGTCATTAGCGTTCTTCATTCCTTAATTATGTCCGCTATTTGCTTACGGATTTGTTGTCTCTGCTTATTTATTTCCTTAACCTCTTCCAATAATTCTATTGCGTCATCGACATAGGCTTTCGATTGAGCATAGGCTTTATATTTATCAAGAGGATGATACCAAGGAGTATCATCACCTTCTTTTAAACGCTCCAAGGATTTCTGATAGTATTTGTCCGCCAATTTCAACTTAATCTGTGCTTCTTTTCTCAGATCGGCGTCCTTCCGTAAATGCTGATTGATTCGGTTGCGATCGTCTTCGGGAATCGCCTTGCCAGGTTTTTCCAGGCCATTTGGATCAACATTACTTATTGGATTATTCGTAACGAATCGATAGAGGTCATTATCGCCTGCCATATACTTGATTAGATCCACGCTTACCCAACGTCCTAGCGTCGGCGAGTAATCCCGGTAGTCCATGTGATACATGCCCGTCGCCGGATCGGAGCGTTCGCCTTGGAACAGGTAGACGAAGGCATAAGCACTGCTCGCAATCGTTCCCCAGCTCGCATTCAGAAAAGTGGTTCTCCCGTACGGATCGTAGGCATAGCGCTCGACTACGGTGCCGCCATTATTGATTAGCGCTGTAACATTCCAGTTGGCGTCTTGTTGGACCCAGAGGCGTTCATCGAGGGTGCCGTTGTGAAGGGTGCTGCGGTCGCGAAGGATTAAGGCATTGACATAGACCGGGCTCCAGACATATTGCAAGTCGGCTGTGCTAGCGCCATTGAGTCGTTCTTCCAGAACATTCCAATTGTCAAAGAACAAGTCGCGGGTATTGGTTCCCGCCGTTTCCGCGATCCTTCGCCCAAGGCCATCGAATTTGTAGCTGGCGAGCGTCGTGCTGCCGTTCTTCGCCGCGACCAGCCGATTCCAGGCATCGTAGACGAGCGTTCTTCCTTGCTCGTCGGTTGTCATGTTACCGTTCTTGTCGAAAACAAGCGAGCTGGCGCCGACGCCGGTGACCTCGTTTTGTTGGTTGTGCGTTCTTGTGACGGCGGCACCATCGGTTGTGACGCTGGAGAAGTTACCGAGGGCGTCAGGAGTAAAGATCTGCGTGTGGGAAGGGCTGGCCACCGTATCGAGCGGTGTGCCGCTGCCGCCGGAGGCGGACAATACGCCGCGCAGGAAACCGGACAACTGATTCAGATTGTCGTAGCCGTTGCCTGCGCCGCTGGCGTGATAGAGTTCGCCGAATGCGGTGTTGACCAGGTTGTTGCGGTAGAGGGCGTTACTATCACGATCATAACCGTATTGGAAGCGGTCAGTGGCCGTTCCGGTCGAGGTCTTGATCCAGCGCTGATCGACGACTCTTCCAAAGCGGTCTAATCCTGTGTACTGGTCGCCGGCATCGCCGTTGGCTTCGCCGGTCTGCTTGATGTAGGTCAAATCCACGCCCGGCTGCGAGTGGGCGCGGCGGACGACCGTGCTCAGGCCGAGATAGTCATAAGACTCAAGGGTACCGGTGGTGTCGGAGAGAGACGTCAGGCGGCTGATCACGTCGTTGAGCCCGCCGATCGTGCCGTGGTCGAACGGTCATCAACTGACCTTGCCTCATGGCGGTTTTTTGTGCCTAATGCGCACCTCATGGCGGGCGCGAAATTAGGTTGAAATGAAAGTAACCCCACCCCCCCGGCGCTGCTCCATTGAGAAGCTTTGAGCGTCAACGACGCCGCACCCCTTCCCGTTAACTGGATCCGCTGGGCCCGAACGGTCCTCATTCGGTTGCTGACTCTTTCTGCTTCTTCTTCACACGCCGACGACTATTCGGGTTGCAACGAATTCGTTTCCGACCCGCGCCTCAATGGGCTAGGCGGTCTCGCCCGAAAAGCCCCTCCGATTTGGTTCTCTCCATTTCGCCGGACCCCCCGTGGAAAGAAATGGAAAGCATTTGAGGCGCCTACGGCTGAAAGAGTGGAACGGATGAATTACTCGGCTGCGATAACCCCAGCGCGGCACTGCGGAGCGTCTACACTTGCAGTCCACGCTGTCCCTTTTTCTTTCCCTAAAGAAAAGGCGCCATCGTGGACTGGGCGATCCGGTTCCACGAAGGCACTTTTTATCTCGTTACAGCAGGGGCGGCTCACTGGAGAGCGGGTCCTCCAGGATTTGGTCTCCGAGAGTGGCAAAGAACGCATCGACCGCGCGGTCCGGAAGCGCACCGTCCCTGTGGTTTGGCAGGGCCAGGCCACTGGCGGTCTGGTTCGCTGGCGGGGTCACGACCTGGGCCGCGGCGACAGGAGGCCCGGCGTTCACAGTTGCCAAGTGCCCGGTAGGTGCGCCGGCAAGCATACTTGCCAGAATGGTGCTCACCGCAACATCGCCAGGCAGTGGCCCTTGCGTGGCTGCGGCGCCGCTGACCGTTGCCGGGCTGATAGGTGCGACATTATGGGGAAGGTTTGCTGGCGTCGGCGTATCGAGCAGCATTACGCTCCGGCCGTCTTCAAGGGTAGCGCCGAAAAGCACCTGGCCCCTGTCGTTATTGTCCGCTCCGGAATTAGGGACCACGATAGTAGGAGGCGGCGTGGTGATCACGTTAAAGGTAAAGTCCTTGACCGTTCCCACACCTGGAAGGACTGTGCCGGAGCGAGCAATCAGGCTCAAATGCCCGTGCGACCATTCGAACAAGCCGGTGTCGGGGATGCCATTGTGGTTGGTGTCCAGGGCCGCATTAAAGACGACGTCCCCCTTGTTGTTCAGGTGCGTATTGCCGCCCACGATGCTGGCCGTGACGAGGTGCCCACCGCCGGGCATCGCGTCGCCGGGTCGCGCGATCGGGATGATCTTGCCGCCCGAGTCCAGGAACACTCCAAGGACCTGGTTGGCATCAGGCGCAGGCGTAAGGTCGCCGGTGAACAGAACATCGCCGCGGTTGTTGATTTCCGGGAACATGATCTGCCGGAAGGCGCCCCCGCCGGGGGCTGAATCGCCCGCGTGGGCGATGGAGCTGATTTGACCGGTCGCTCCGTTCTTGACATACAAGCTCCCGATGGCCGAGAGGAAGGCGGACTGCGGGGGGAAGCCCGGGACGATCGCTTCCTCACCAGCCACATGGCCGGTGAAGGCGAGGTCGCCACGGTCGTTGACCCAGAAGCCGCCGTAGTCGCCGGCGATATCGAAGGTGCCGCCACCGGGCGCCGGGTCCCCGGGGCTGACGACACTGGTGATGTGCCCCCCCACATCGGCCTTAAAGACCCCCATCCCCAAGCCGCCATAGGGCTCGCCGGGGATGTGGACGCCCTTGTCGGTGGGCACAATGCCGCCGAACAACAGATCGCCACGGTTGTTGAGACCGGGGCCGAAGAACGTGCCCGCGAAGACCCCGCCGCCGGGCACCGGGGTGATACCAGGTACGACGACCGGGGTGACGGCATGGGTAGCGTGGGAGTACCGATAGGTGCCGGCGTTGACGCCGAAGGGTGCGCCGAACGGCTGGAGAAGAAACGCTAGAGCCGCATCGCCCTGGTCGTTAAGTGACGATGGCCCCAGAAAGGAGAAATCAAAGGTCCCGCCACCAGGGGCGGGCGCGGTGGAACTTGCCAGCACCGTCTCCTGGCCATGACTGCGCAGAAAGACCCCTTCTCCGAAGAAGCTGGTGGGATCGTTGGTCGTACCCAAGTCATTACCAAATAGGATATCTCCCTTATTGTTGATGGCGTTAGGCTCGAAATCGTTGATGCGGAAAGCGGGTCCGGTCGGCAGCGAGACTGGATCGCCGAGGGTAGCCAAGACCTGGAAGCTCATAAGGTTCCGGTCCTCCAACCGCTCGACCTGGAGCCGGCATCTGGCCGCTCGCTGTTTCTGCACGGCACGCCGCCCAAACCACGTTGCTCGACTCATGATTAAGTCCTCTGAAATGAGATAACCTCACCCGCATGGGCCGCAGGTCCGAGGCGACGACAAGCCACCTCGGGGACCCGGCGCCGATAGCGCCATTTACTGGTCGAACCGAATGCACGATGGCACGTTCCTATCCTGTTACAGGAGACGCAGCTCACGTGAGAAAGAGTCCTCCAGGATTCGGACGCCAAGACTGCCAAAGAGCGCATCAACCGCCCGGTCCGGCGCCGCGCCGGCCAACGCGGTAATTCGCTGCGACGGCGAGGACGGCGGGCTGCTTTTGTTCTCGCTAGCTGCAATCCCCGGGGTCCGCTCAGCAGCCGAAGGGACCACGGCGTTTGTGTAATTGGGCCCCCAAGAAAGCCCGCTGTCGAGGCGGCTGCCCAGAACAATGGCCAAGGCAACTTCGCGGGCTACGGCTTGTCCGATCGCCAGGGCCGGACTACTGGTCGTTGTGGCATTGACAGGCGCGAGACTATGCGCAACGTTGGGTTGCGACGGCGTGTCCAGCAGCATCACGCCCCGGCCGTCCGTCAGTGTGGCGCCGAAGAGCACCTCGCCCCGGTCGTTAATGATCGCGCCACTGGTGGGGACAAGGATGGGGGGAGGCGGAATGACGATCTCGTTGAAGGTCAGGTTATCGACCGTGCCCACGCCCGGGAGGACCGTGCCGGAGCGCGCGATTAGGCTGAGCCGGCCGTGCGACCATTCGAACAAGCCCGTGTCCGGGACGCCATTGTGGGTAGTGTCCAGGGCGGCATTGAAGACGACGTCTCCCTGGTTGTTCAGGTGCGTATTGCCATTCACTACGCTGGCCGTCACCAAGTGGCCGCCCCCGGGCATCGGGTCGCCGGGCCTGGCGATCGGGATGATCTTGCCTCCCGAGTACAGGAATATGCCAAGGACGTGGTTGGCGTCGGGCGCAGGCGTGAGGTCGCCCGTAAAGACAACGTCGCCGCGGGCGTTGATTCCTGGGAACAGCGCCTGCCGGAAGACGCCGCCGCCGGGGGCCAGATCGCCGGCGTGGGCGATGGAGGTGATTTGCCCGGTGGCCCCGCTCTTGACGTACACGCTTGCAAGGGCTGCGATGAAGGCCGACTGCGGGGGGAAGCCCGGTATCTGCGCTTCTTCCCCGGCCACATGGCCGGTGAAGGCGACATCGCCGCGGCCGTTCACCCAGTATCCGGCCGAGACACCTGAGCCGGCGTTATCGAACGTGCCGCCGCCGGGCGCCGGGTCGCCGGGGCTAACAATGCTGGTGATTTTCCCCGCCTGGTCGGCTTCGTAGACCCCCTCGCCCAGGCCGACATAGGGCTGGCCGGGGATGTGGATGCCCTTGTCCGTGGGCACGATGCCGACGAAGAACAGGTCGCCTCGGTTATCCAGGCTGGGACCGAAGGATGTGCCCGCGAACGCTCCGCCCCCGGGCGCCGGGGTGACACCGGGCACGACCACCGCCGTCACCGTCTGGGTGCTATGGGAGTAGCGATAGGCGCCGGCATTGACGCCGAAAGGCGCGCCGACCGGTTGAAGCAGGAAGTCAACCGCGGCATCGCCCTGATCGTTGAGGGTGGCAGGGCCCAGGAAGCCGAAGTCGAAGGTTCCGCCGCCCGGCGCGGGCGCGGTGGAACTTGCCAGCACCGTCTCCTGCCCGTGGCTGCGCAGGAAGACGCCCTCCCCGAAAAAGGTCGAGGAACTGTTGGCTGTTCCCAAATCATTGCCATAGACGATGTCCCCCTTATTGTTGATGGCATCGGGCTCGAAGTCATTGATGCGGAAGGCGGGTCCCGTTGGAAGCGAGACTGGATCGCCGAGCGTCGCCAAGACCTGGAAGCTCATAAGATTCCGGTCCTCCAGCCGCTCAACCTGGAGACGGCATCTAGCCACTCGCTCTTTTTGCGCCGCCCGCCACCTGGACCACGTTGCTCGGCTCATGATTCAATCCTCCGGAATGAGTTGATCTCGACCATAGAGAGCGACAAAAGGACACGGCGACACGCTTTGCGCCACCGCCTCCTGTACAAAGGTGCGCAGAGAGCGGATACCTCAAACGGGCCATGTTTACCCGATCCGAAAGCGCTTTTGGATGTAGCTGCGAGTTCGCTTAAGGGAATAGACGGAAAGAAGGCGAGAAGTCCCCGCGCCTTTGGGATTTTTTTGCGAAATGATTAGAGGCGCCTTCACTGTCCCGGAAGCTCTTGACGCGCCAGTCATTGGCGGAAATGGGTTAAGGAGTATTCCTATTCAACTTGAAGAGTCCTCGCTATACGGAAACCGAAATCCTTGAGTCGGAGGGTCGGTGCATTAAAGCCACGGTTGGCAGAACGGACGTACACAGGAAGGCAACTGAACGAGCCGCCACGCAATACGCGGAATTCTTTGTTATCGATAATTAGCGTATCTTCAGTATCTTCTATTAGTCCAGATTCTTGGCCTTGCGGATAAGGCTTATATCTCTCCTGGCACCAACACCAGATATTGCCGTGCACGTCAAACAACCCAAAATCATTTGGCTTCTTTTCCGCCACGGGGCAAGTGTGATCTCCGTGCTTCTGCGAGAAGCAACTGTATTTTCCCAGCAGTTCGTCGGTCTCTCCGAAAAAACGGCTCGTGTCAGCTCTGGCCCGGGTCGCATACTCCATCTCTGCTTCCGTGGGCAAACGAAAACCCGTCAGACTCAAGTACTTCTCCTTCAATTTCACCACCTGCCCTGTCGGGTTCGTTTCATAACACCACTGTGCCGGCTCAATAGCTTCTAGCTTGCTCAACCAGTTACAATACGCCGCCGCCTCGTACCACGTCACCCCGCCAATGGGACAGGTGGGTTCTGGATATCGTCGCATCTCAGAATGGGTAAATTCAGGGAGAAACCGCAGAAACTGTTCCTTTGTCACCGGCTGCGCGGCGATAGCAAATGTTCGCCCTATCCGCTTCCGGTGCAGTATCTCACCTTCGTACCTTCCCTCCTCCCCAAGCGGCGAACCCATCATAAACTCCACCGGACCGGGAATCACCACCAACGTCTGTCCCTGACCGTTGACGTACCAATGTGGCTTCGCTTGTTCTCTCTCCTGTGTCAGGATTCGCTCGATGCTTTGGAGGCGCTGCTCCTTGTCCTTTGCCCATTCGTCATTTACCTTCTTGAGCCACTTGTGCTGCTTCCAGTGCCGTAGCAACCATTCAAGCGACCCATGGAGTCCCGGGTCATCAGCGGTCTGATATAGCTCCTGTAGCTTCTTTATCACCACGGTGCGATCATGGAGCAACCAGTCGTTTTCGCCGACTTCGCCCAAACTTAAGATCAAAGCTCTGCGAATCGTCACGTCCCTCTCGTCTTGCATTTGCTCGATGATGGCCCAGGCATCCACTGCGCGCGGGCCGATGCGATCAATGAGATAGCTTCGCACCCTCGGATCGGGGCTGTGCTTGAGCAATGGCCAGATCTTGTCGGGCCGGCCCATCCCCAAGAGCGCCACCGCCGCATTGGTCTGCCGCTTAGCCTGCTTCTCCTTGGCGTCCTCCTTGGCATCGGGCGGTACCTGCTTGTCCACTTCCTCTTGAAGCCAAGACAGCCCACCCTCTCCAAGACTCTTGAGTTTCGGAAACACGACGGCAAATTGCCGGTTGTCGGCATCCATAACCAGGCCCGCCAACAATTGCGCTTGGTCGGCAGCGTAATCGGCCAGAATATCGGTGGTGAGGGATCGCTCTGTTTCCCGGCGTGCGGCATCTCGATAAATCACCCCAAGTGGAGTGAGAAGCTTTCCACGCACCGGGCGCAAGCAATCCACCCAAATTGCTAGATACACCGCAGGCTCCCTTACGAGGTCGCCCGTAACCTGATGTTGAACAGGTTCCCACCGCGGGCTGTCCGGATCATAAGTCGCCAGCGCACATGCCGCTCGAAGGCGTTGCGGCTCTTGCCCTCTGTCGGGTTGCTCTGCGGCGGCCCATAACCCTTCCAGAAATTCATCCTTGTGCGGAGCCAGGAAGTCTCGAATAACCTTTACTTCATGGGCGTCGGCTTTGAGAAGCCGCTCGTACAAGTACTCGGTCTGGTTTCCATCCACGGAGAGCAGGGCAAGACTGGCATGCAGTTGCTTGCGCGCATCTTGGCTCGCCACTGCGTCGTGGTTGGCCTCTCGGAGTAATTGATCCAGCCACCTCCGATAGGGCGGCATGTCCGCGACGATGGTGGCCACATCCGCCGTGTCGGCATTTAGCAGCCGGTCCCGCAAAGCGCGGGCTTGCAGTCTGCCGTGGGCTTCGTAACCAGCGTAGGCGAGCAGAATTAGGATGACGGCAAATGCCAAAGTTAGGCTTGGCATGACTGGGTTCCGCCGGCACCAGCGCCAGGCGCGTTCTGCCCGCGATACCGGCCGGGCCTCGATCGGCACCCCGGCGAGGAAGCGCCGCAGGTCCTGGGCTAGGGCCTGCGCCGTCTGGTAGCGGCCCGTCGGTTCTTTTTCCAGGCACTTGAGGGCGACCGTTTCCAGATCGCGCGGGATGCGATCATTCAGCGCCCGCGGGGGCCGGGCCTCTTCGCGCAAAATCTGGTGGACTATCATCATCTTGGAGCCGCGGAACGGCAACTCGCCGGTAAGCATCTCATAGAAGAGGACCCCGAGACTGAAGACGTCGCTGCGCCGGTCCGCCTGGTGGCTTTTGCCGGCCGCTTGCTCGGGACTCATGTACGCCGGCGTGCCTATGATCTGGCCGTCCAGCGTCATTGTGATCTCCGCCTCGTCGCGCAACGCCAACCCAAAGTCCATAATTAACGGTCTGCCCAGGCGATCCGGCTCATCATTGCTTCCAATCCCCGCCTCGCTGCGGTCGTCGCGCTTGCTTTGGGTGAAGTCGATCATAATATTGGCGGGTTTGATATCTCGATGGACCAAGCCCATGGTGTGCGCGAAATGCAGCGCCTCGCTGATCTCAGCCATCAAGGTCGCCGCCTCACGGAACGTCAGCCGCCGCGTTCCCAACAGATCCTTTAGAGGCACGCCTTCGATGTAATCCTCTACAAGCGTCGGCAGTCCATCCAGCGTCTGAACTTCGTAGACCGTCACGATGCCCGAATGACGCAACTGAGCGGCGGCCCGCGCTTCGCGGTGAAACCGTTCCAAGTCGCTCGGTGAGGTTAAAAGTCCGGTGTGCGGTATCTTGAGAGCCACGATCCGGTCTAGCTCGGTGTCACGGGCACGCCAGACCGCGCCGAAAGTTCCCAGACCGACCCGCTCCAAGAGTTGGAATTTGCCAAGCAAACGCATGGCTTCTACCGATGTCGACTGCCGCGCTTCGCGCACCCGGAAGGAGCTGCCGCAGCCCGGACAGAGCACCTCATCGGGTCGGCCATCGACTAGCAAGATTGGATTATGACAATGGGGACAGCGTAGGCGCGTCTGGTTCGGCTTCAGAAAAGATTGAGCATGCGGCAGCCCCCCGTTCCGAAGCGGGGCCGCTGACGTCGAGAAGTCTTCGGCGGACAGAGCCGGCAGCAGGGTCGAGTCAAAAGGGTTGAGCCGGTCCTGGTTCGCGAAAAAGCGGGCCAGATCATCGGCCAAGTCGGGATGGCTGGCCAGAATTTTCTGCCGGTCGGGCGATTTTTCGTTCTCGACAGCTTTGAGGTAGCCGAGGATGATCTCGTCCAGTCGGTCCTCGCGGTCGATCGGGTAGCCTAGCTCAGGGGACATTAGTGGCTCAGGGGTAAGCGGGCTTGTAATCGGGCAACAGATCGGCAAGTCGATCGAGGCCCCGTCGCAGAAGGTGGGACACGGCTTTCTCGGAGCGGTCCAGTTGCTCGGCGGCATCGGCGATTTTACTGCCCATCAATTGCAAGAGGAGAACCGCGTCGCGCTGGCCGTCGGGGAGCTTCTCCATCGCGTCAGCAAGTAGGAAGAGGAACTCCCGGCGTTCGGCCTGCCGGTCGGGTTGCTCGTCTTCGATGCCGAGGGCTATTTCCCACCGGGCGGAGGATTCCGCAATCGCGTTTTCGATTGACCGATCCCGGCGAACATCCTCCTTCGCGGCGGTTTCTTTGCGAATTCTGTCCATGGCCTTGTTGCGGAAGATCTTTTGGAGCCACTTGACCCGCTCCCCCTCGGTCTGGCCATGGAACTGGTCGAGGCTCTTCAGCGCCTGCTCGAAGGCGTCTTGCACCAGGTCCGACGCGTCAAAACGCCGCCGGAGCCTGGGGTCAAGCTGAAGTTGCCGGTACTGGAGCTTGAGCAGCGGCCGATAACGGTCCCAAGACCAATCGTCCGGGGAGGCAGACGCGGCCATAGTGCCTCTGGTGAAAGAGACGGAAACCAATGCCAATTGCCCCGCGCTTGCGCGCAAGTGCCTATGGGAAAACGAAACGTCGAATCGCTTTATGTAGGGGCCATTATCGGCGACGGCGGGCTGCAGTCGCAAGAAGATTACTAAGCCGGGACCACGAACATTTATTCGTTCGCGTTTCCCCGTTTGCCCCCCCCCGCCGCGGCCACTAGGATAATCAGCAAGTCCCGGCGATTGGATTTTGGGGAGGAAGCGGCTCATGGGGATGCATACCCCGCTGTTTGACTGGCATGCGGCACGCGGGGCGCGGCTGGTGGATTTTGCCGGCTGGGACATGCCCGTGCAGTACACGAGCATTGTCGAGGAGCATGCCACGGTGCGCAAGGAGGCCGGCCTCTTTGATATCAGCCATATGGGCCGGCTCTCGTTTGGGGGTCCCGACGCGCTTGCTTTGGTCGAGCAAGTCTTCACGAACAACGCGGCCACGCTGAAAGATTTTCAGGTTCGCTACGGGCTGATCTGCAACGATCACGGCGGCATCCGCGATGATGTGCTCGTCTATCGCTGGCCTTATGGTTACGCGATGGTGGTCAATGCCTCCAATCGCGCCAAGATTGTCGGCTGGCTGGAAGAACACAAGGGGTCGCGAAACGTCCAGATTGTGGACCAGACGACGATGACGTGCATGGTGGCCGTGCAAGGGCCCAAGGCCCTCGCCATGTGCCGCGGCATGACGGCGGTGGACCTGGAAAAGCTGCCCTACTACTTTGCGGCCGCGACGCAGTATCACGGCAAGAACTGCGTCGTCAGTCGAACCGGCTACACGGGCGAAGACGGGTTGGAGTTCATGGTCGGCACGGCTCAGGCGGTGGAGCTTTGGGAGGATCTACTGGGCCGCGGCGGCAAACCGTGCGGCCTGGGCGCGCGCGACACGCTGCGCCTGGAAGCCGCCATGCCGCTCTATGGACATGAGTTGAATGAGGACATCGACCCGCTTCAGGCCGGGCTAAGCTGGGCCGTCAAGCTTGATAAGGGCGAGTTTATCGGCCGGGCCGCATTGCTCCGGCTCAAGGAAGATAAGCTACGACGGCAGCGGGTCGGGCTGGAGCTGGCCGGCAAACGCATTGGCCGGGAAGGCGCGGGTCTTCTGCACGAAGGCCGGGAAATCGGCAAGGTGACCAGCGGCACATTCTCGCCGACCCTGAGCACGTCGCTCGCCATGGCCTACATCGATCCGGCGTTCACGGCGCCCGGAAGCGCGTGCCAAGTCGATATTCGGGGCAAGACAGAACCGGCTCGTGTAGTACAATTGCCGTTTTATCGTAGACCGAAAACCTAAGGTAGCTTTCCGCGATCAGCCGTCAGATTTGAGTAAAACCGCCCGGCCGATCGCTTTTGGAGACTTCGATGGATCCCAAGACGCTTCGCTATGCACCGACGCACGAGTGGGCTCATCTTGAAGGCGACATTTGCACGGTCGGCATCACCAAGTTTGCCGTCGATCAACTGACCGACGTGGTCTACGTCGAATTGCCCGAGATTGGGGACCATGTTTTCAGCGGCGAAAGCTTCGGCGAGATCGAATCGGTGAAAGCCGTCAGCGATATCTACGCTCCCGTCAACGGCGAGGTCTCGGCCATCAACGAGAAGCTCATGGACGAACCCACCGGCATAGCGGACGACCCCTACGGCACAGGCTGGCTTGTTAAGATCAAGGTCGAGCCCGGCTCGACGCTCGATCATTTGATGACGCTGGAGAAATACGAAAAACAGATCGCATCGGAAGGGCATTGAGAACTCCGCGTCCAGCGAAGACAACTAGCCATTCCTGATAAGCGCCGGCCGTCGTTCTTTAACCGTAACCCAGAGCGAACCATCATTCCATGTCGTACGTCCTCAATACGCCCGATGACCAGCAAGCCATGTTGAAGCGCATCGGCGTGGATTCGATCGATGCGTTATTTCAGCATGTGCCCGCGCCCGTCCGGCTCAAGCGGCCGCTCGCCATTCCGCCGGCACTGAGCGAGATCGAGCTAACCCAGCATATGCAACGGCTCGCCGGACGCAACCAGGCGGCGGATACGGCGGTCTGTTTCCTGGGCGGCGGCAGTTATGACCATTTCATTCCCGCGGTCGTTGATGCCGTCGCCGGGCGGAGCGAGTTTTACACCGCTTATACGCCGTACCAGGCGGAAGCCAGCCAGGGCAGTCTCCAGGCGTTTTTTGAGTTTCAGACCCTCATCTGTCAATTGACCGGGCTCGATGTCGCGAACGCCAGCCTTTACGAAGGCGGCAGCGGCGTGGCGGAAGCCGTCATCATGGCTCTTAACGTGACGCCGAAACGCCATAAGGTGCTCATCGCCGAGAGCGTGCATCCTGAATACCGCCTGACTCTGGCGACTTATCTAGCCAACCTCGATGCGCAGGTTGTCACGCTGCCGACGCCTCATGGCACGCTGGATCCCGACGCGCTGAAGCAAGCCATCGACGATCAAACGGTTTGCGTGGTCGTTCAGCACCCCAACTTCTTCGGCTGCCTTGAGGAGGTCGAAGCGATCTCCGCCGCGGCCCATGCTAAAGGCGCGCTGTTTATCGTCAGCTTCGACCCGATAAGCCTCGGCCTGCTCAAACGCCCCGGACAATACGGCGCGGACATCGCGGTGGCCGAGGGTCAGTCTCTGGGCAATCCGATGACGTACGGCGGCCCCTATCTGGGTTTGCTGGCCTGTCGCGAGGAATATGTCCGCAAAATGCCGGGCCGGTTGGTCGGTGAGACTACCGACCGAAACGGCAAACGCTGCTGGGTGCTGACGCTGCAAACCCGCGAGCAGCATATCCGCCGCGAAAAGGCGACCAGCAACATTTGCACGAACCAAGGACTGATGGCCTTGAAGGCGACCGTCTATTTAACCGCCCTCGGACCGCAAGGCTTGAAGGAGACCGCCGAACTCTGCACGCGCAAAGCTCATTACGCGGCCGAGCAACTGGCCCGCATCGACGGCGTGCGCCTGAAGTTTGATAAGCCGTTTTTCAAGGAATTTACGATTGACGTTGGTAAGGAAACGTCCGCTCTTTTACATCGGCTTCTTGAATCGGGCTATCATGCCGGCCTGCCTTTAGGAGCCTGGTATCCCCAGTTCGGCGACTGTATCACCTTGGCCGTAACGGAAAAACGCACGCGCGCGGAAATCGACGGTCTCGCGGCAAGCTACAACGCCGAGAAACAGTTTCTATCTAACAACGCTTTGCCGAAGGGCTCGGAGCCTTTTTACGCTTCCGCCAAACAGCGTTAAACGCCCCTACCCCTCAGGAAAATGGAAAAGAATCAATCCACTCAATTGTTATTTGAACTGAGTCACCCGGGCCGGCGGACTCATCGTTTGCCGGAGTGCGATGTTCCTGTCGCGGAAGTAAATCGATTGCTTCCTGCCAACTCGGTCGCCAAGGAACCTCCGCCCCTGCCCGAAGTCGGCGAGATCGACCTCATCCGCCATTTCGTCAACCTTTCGACGCGGAACATGTCGATCGACACGAACTTCTATCCGCTCGGTTCTTGCACGATGAAATATAACCCCAAGCGCCATGAGCGGCTCGCCGGCTTGCCGGGACTGGCCGACGTGCATCCGCTGCAAAGCGATGAATCATGCCAGGGCATGCTGGAAATTCTGTGGGATATGCAGAGCTATCTGGCCGAGATCGCCGGTCTCGATGCCGTGTCCCTTCAGCCGGCTGCGGGGGCGCAAGGAGAACTGACTGCTCTCTTCGTTGCCGCCGCTTATTTCCGCGACAAAGGTGAAAAGCGAACGCGGGTCCTCATCCCCGACAGCGCTCACGGCACCAATCCCGCCAGTGCGGCTTTGGCCGGGTTCGACGCCGTCACCATCAAGAGCAATAGCCGAGGTTTCGTCGATCTTGACGATCTCAAAGCCAAGCTGGACGCCCGGACGGCGGTGTTCATGATCACGAATCCAAATACGCTCGGATTGTTCGATGATCAAATCGTGACGATAACCGATCTGCTGCATCAACAAGGCGCCTTGGTTTATTTGGACGGCGCCAACATGAACGCGATCCTGGGCATCACGCGGCCCGGTGATTTCGGCGTGGATATGATGCATTACAACGTGCATAAGACGTTCACCGGTCCGCACGGCGCCGGCGGACCCGGGTCTGGTCCCATCGCCGTCCGTAATCGTCTCTCGCCATTTCTTCCCGCTCCGCTCGTGGCCAAGAAAGGGAATGAATTCCATCTTGATTATGATCGACCCAAATCCATCGGCCGGGTGCGCAGTTTCTTCGGCAACATAGGCATTCTATTGCGGGGCTACTGCTACATACGCACTCTGGGGCCCGATGGCCTTCGCGCCGTCAGCGAGAATGCCGTGCTCAATGCGAACTATCTGCTCGCCCTCGTTAAAGAGGGATATGAGGTCCCGCATGGCGACCGCTGCATGCACGAATTCGTCGCCAGCGCCCGGACGCTGCGCAAAGAGCGCAAGATCAGCGCCATGGATATTTGCAAGCGCCTCCTCGACTTTGGCTACCACGCGCCAACGGTTTACTTTCCCCTCGTCGTCCCTGAGGCCTTGATGATTGAGCCGACGGAGACGGAAAGCAAAGAAACGTTGGACGCGTTCGCGGATACCTTTTTGCGCATTCGCGAGGAAGAGGCCGACTTCTTGCACAACGCCCCGCACACACTTTCTATAAGTCGACCTGATGAAGTGAAAGCGGCCAAGGAGCCGATGCTGCGGTGGAAATCCGCCTCAGACGTTTAGCGGCGAGCCTCCGGCGAGCGTAATGCTCCGCGCTCGCCGGAGGCTCGCCGCTAAACGATTGGTTAACCCGTCATGCCTCACACGATTCGCTTAATCCCATTTGCAAATGGCGACGGCCCGCACAACATGGCCGCTGATGAGGTTCTCCTCGAATCGGCAGCCAATCGCATTGCCTCTCTTCGATTTTACGGGTGGAACAACGCCACGCTGAGCCTCGGCTACTTTCAACCGGAACGATTAAGGCTCTCCGATCCCAGCGTCGCTGCCTTGCCTTATGTTCGCCGGGCTTCCGGCGGGGCCGCGCTGGTCCATCACCACGAAATCACCTACAGCCTCGCTTTGCCGCCAGGTTCACCGTGGCAAACTGGTGAATCATGGCTCACGCGCATGCACACCTATATAGTTACCGGCTTACGGGAACTCGATGTGGAAACATCGCCGTATATTCCAGCTGCTGATCCACCGTTAACAGGAGTCCTTTGCTTCCGGCACTTTACAGCTGGCGACCTGATGATCGGTTCCTCCAAAATCGTCGGCAGCGCTCAGCGCAAACAGCGTGGCGCCCTTATGCAACACGGCGGCATTCTGCTGGCTCGTAGCCGACACGCACCTGCCCTCCCAGGCATATTGGAGTTGACGGGCCGATCCTTGACCGTCGAAGAAACCTGTGTTACCGTCCTGCGAGCCTTTGCCCAGGCGACCGGTTGGGAAGTGGTCGAAGGCGGATGGACTGCAGCCGAGAGCAATCGGATCGAAGAATTGGCGAATAATAAATACAGTCAGGAAGCTTGGAACCGCAAACGTTGAGGAGACATTCATGGCGCGCAAAGTCATCGTAACCACCGCCAACAGTTGTGACGGCTACAGTATCGCGGAACACTTGGGAGTCGTGCGCGGCATTGTCGTCCGCGCCCAGACCATCAGCCAGGGCATTCGCGGAGCTTTATCGAGCATTCTGGGCGGGAACATCAAGGCTTATGAAGAGGTATGCGAGCAAGCGCGCAGCGAAGCCTTTGCCCGCATGAAGGAGCACGCCGCCGATCTAGGGGCGGATGCGGTTGTCGCTTTTCGGTATGACGCCACCGAGTTCGCTCAGGGCATCACTGAGGTGCTCGCTTACGGAACCGCCGTGCGGCTTAATCAAGCTTGATTGGTTCGTCCGAGGAAAAACAGGTGAAAAGGGTAAGAGAGGAAAGGACAGCCGCATGGCTTTTCTTTCCCCTGTTGCCCGTTTTCTTTTTACTCCTTTGCATTTCTCACACCTTCGCCTTGACGCATAAAAGGCAGCCGCTATATTCCCGCTCCCTATCGAATTTCTTTTGGACACGGTGTTCGTAGTGTAGCCGCGGGGGCACCTCGGGGGCCGTGCTAGCGTTACTTGTTTTCCTGAGCGGGGAGGGAAAAGGATGAGAGGGATTCATGCCATTGCTGGCTTGGCCGTAATCTGCCTCGGCCTGGTTAGCTGGGCGGCCCTGGCCTGGGCGCAGCCAAATACGGGGAAGCTGCCTCCGGTCAAAAGCCAGCCCGCCGAGCCGGTCCAAGCGCCCAGGTCGGGCGGCGATCCGAAAGTCGATGAGTTTGAGCCAACGCCAGTCGGTGATCCAACCGATCTGCCTCCGGTGGACAATACCATTTCGGACAAGGATCCGGTTCCTACCGACAATCCCTTGCCCGGTCACGATTCGAAGCCCGCCAAGGCCGCTGCGCCGCGGACCCAGCCCATGCCGGTCAACAGCAAGATGCCAGGCAAAAGTGCGCAGCCGGAGATCATGCCGGGTTCGCACGGCAAGGCAGTTGAATCGGAACCGGTTCGGCCGGTGGGCCACGTAACTGAAGAGCCGACTCCCGGTCCGAGCCGTGGCAATCCGACCGGTCGTCAAGAGCCCGCTGTCGCTTTGGAGTGGATCGGGCCGATTACCGCCAAGGTCGGTCAACCTCAAGAGTACACGATCAACGTTCGCAACGCCTGCAACATCGCCGTTCAGCAGGTTATGGTGCGGGTCCGCATTCCCAAAGACATGTCGGTGTCGGCGACTGAGCCCAAGGCCGTCTCCCAGGAAAACGTCCTGATGTGGGAGTTGGGGACATTGCAGCCGCAGGCGGAAAAGAACCTGCAACTTAAAATGACCGCCGATGGCCGCGGCGATATGGTCCCGCAAGCGTGGGTCACCTTCACCGGCTCCTCGGTGATGCGGATCAGTGTGCGCGAGCCCAAGCTGCAACTCAAGGCGACCGCGCCGGAAAAGGTGCTGGTTGGCGACGCGGCTACCATTATGTTGACCGTGGCTAACCCCGGCGACGGCCCGGCCGATCAGGTCAAGGTCCACGCCGTGCTTTCAGAGGGCCTGGAAAATGCTCGTGGCAATAAGGTTGACTTTGAAGTCGGCAACCTCAATCCCGGCGAATCACGCAGCGTGCAGTTGATCTGCGCCGCCAAAGCAGGCGGCATGCAGAAGTGCGAAGCGATCGCCGAGGCTGAAGGCGGCTTGAAATCTCAGGACCATGCCGATGTCAACGTCATCATGCCGCGAATCGACTTGGCCGTGGTCGGACCAAAACTTCGGTATCTGGACCGCAAGGCGATCTACTCGTTCAAGGTCACCAACCCGGGCGATGCCGCCGCGACGAATGTGACGGTGAGCGATGTGGTGCCGGCAGGCTTCAAGTTTATGAGCGCGACCGACGGCGGCCGCCACGACTTCTCGACGCGAACCGTGTCCTGGTTCGTCGGCGAGGTTGGTCCCGGCCAGACCAAGGAAGTCAAAATGGAAGTCTTGGCCATCAATCCCGGTGAACATCGCCACAAAGCCGTCGCTCAAGCCGCACGCGGTTTGAAGACGGATACCGAGTATATGACCAGGGTAGAAGGCCTATCCGCCATACTCCTGGAAGTGGTCGATACGGAGGATCCGATCGAAGTCGGCGCGGATACAGCATACGAAATCCGCATCACCAACACCGGCTCGAAGACGGAAACCGATATCAAGGTCGTGGCCACCATGCCGCCCCAGATGGCCTTCAAGGGCGTGCAAGGGCCCTGCAAAGCGCACGAGGATGGCAAGCAGATCGTCTTCGATCCGCTGCCCAAGCTGGCGCCCAGGGCCGACGCCATCTTCCGCGTCAACGTCAAGGGTCTTCAGCCCGGCGATGTGCGCTTCAAAGTCCAGGTCACCAGCACCAACCTAGTGGAACCGGTGATTGAAATGGAAGCCACCCGCATCTATGCGGACGAGCCGGAAGGGAAATAGTGGCTAGTGGCTAGTAGCCAGCAAAAAGAACGCTAGATGGAGAAGGCAGGTAATTCCGCCCTTCTTCATCTAGCGTTCTAACGTTACCGGCAGTCCCGGCTACTGATCTCGAAGCACTCGAATCGGACCGCTAGCCACTGACCACTAATCACTGGCCACTATTCACGTTTACCGTTCAACCAGTTCAATCGTCTTGCCGCGGTAAAGTGGACCGCCGAGAAAGATTGAGCTCTTCTGGCCGAGCAGTTGGCCGTGGATGGTTACGAGGTCGCCATCGCGATAGCTTTCCATATTGAGATCGCGAGCGAGGACAACGCCGCCGCCGTTGGCATCTTCTGTGGACAGGGGAGCATAACGGACGACCCAGAGACCGCCATCGGCATGCACGTAGAACAACTGGCCCGTCAACCAGCTGTAATCGGGCGCGCATCCTGCTCGCGATTCATACCGACGGCTCAATTCAAAAGGGGACTTGGTCCCCTTTTCCGTGGGTTCCGTGGCCGAAGCCGGGGTTACATCGTTGGTCTCGATGATCCGTACTTCCTTGCCGCCTTCAGGCAGTTTCTTGGCCGGGTCGGCATCCTTGGGAGCCGGGATTCGTTCCGGCGGCTTGGCCGGTGGATAGGAAACGGCGCCGGTGTTGGCGCAACCGGTATCGCAGCACTCGGAGCGATGCATGCGAGCCCTGAGCTTCTCGAAGCAGCTCGGCTTGTCTTCACAGCAAGCGTTGCAATCACCATGGATGGTGGGAGTCGGCTTGTAGGCGGGCTTGGCGCACGGATCGCAGCAGTCGTCGCTCTTGTGGAAATGGCTCTTCAGATGATGCTTGGATTCATTTCCACAGCCGGTATCACAAGTGGGTTTCGGGGGGGCGGGCTTGGGGCACGGCGCGGGAGCGGGCGGAGCGCACGGGTTGCAGGAGTCTTCATGCTTGAAGTGGCCGAGGAATTTCTTCCACCGGCCGCCATGAGACTCGCAACACGCGTCGCAGCCGCCGCCACACGAACTGGTTGCCGCCGGCGCGGGAGGCGGGGGCGGCGGAACAGGCGCTACGTCCGCACCTGCCAGCCAGGTCGTGGTTACGAGCAAAAACGCAGCATTCACGAGTAAAACCTCCGCAAGGGTTGAATATTGGCTTGGGGACCTGTCGGCCTTGACAAAGCCTCTTGCTTCCGTCTGCCGTTCGATCCGGGCCAGAATCCATGAACTTTTCCGCAACCGGCATCTTGGGCTGAGCGCCCAAGCTGACCCCGGTTCTCTAGGTTCTATCCGGTCTCTTCGACCACCCAAGCTGGCGAGCTTGAGCAAGTTGCGTGGTCTGTTGACCGTTGTCCGTTGTCCGTTGTCGGAAAAGAAGGAGTTATCGTGACCTTTTAGCAAATCTTCACGATCACTTTGATCAAGGCTCGCCGCTCTTTGCACCTGACAATGGACAACGGACCACCCAAAACTAGTCCCTGACCAGCTTGATAGCTTGAACCTTGTACGCCGGTCGCAAGTCGTGGGCTTCGGCGTCGGCCAGACGGCCTTCGACGCGAACCATTTGGCCGCTTCTGAGGTTCTCCATCGAGCCGGCGTCCGTCAGCGTCACTTTACCGCCATAGCGATCTTCCTCATCCACGGAGGCGTAGCGCACGGTCCAAGTCTTGCTGTCCTTTTCAAAGTAAAGCTCCCCGGTCACCCAGGCGTAATCGGCGGCATGATCGAAGCAGGGGTCGGCCGTGATGTCGTGGAAAGTGCGGCGGCCGTGCAGCACCTTTTTGGCGTCCGCCACTTCGCGGGCATAGGCCGCCTGTTCGAGCTCTGCGGTCTTGGCGGCCTCATCCTCGGGGGGATCAGGCAGCTTGGTCGTTTCAATGGGTTCCGGCAGAGGCATGGGCGTGACGGCGTTGGGGTCGCGCATGATCTCATGGTAAGTGCTGGCCGAAGGCATCTTCTGAGCCGGCACGTAGGGAGCGGCAGGAGCGACGGGCGCTCCGCCAGAGCAGGAATCGCAGTGCCGGGAATGCTGGCATCCCATCAAGAGGGTGGTGCCGACGAACCCGGTTCCAAAGACGCGCATCCAGGTGCGCCTCATAACGGCCTCACTTTCCCGAGGATCCGGCCTTTAGGGCCGAAAGCGGTGTTTCAAGGGGATTACCGGGTCTACCGGTACAAGGCGAAGGACCATGCATAGCACCTGGACCATCCAGGTTGCCCAGGAGATCAACTTCACCTCACGGATACTATCGGAATCCGGCAGGTACGATCTTTTGCAATGTTCGGGATAGACGGCGAAGAGCGCGGAAGTAAGGCATGCAAGTTGTGCCAGGCAAACGGGGAAAGCCGAGAAAACCGGAGAATATGAAATGGGCGTTTGTTTCGATGGCTCCTGCACCCACCCTTTGACTCTGTGGATCAATTGGCGCTGATCCAGAGGGTCGGAGCCTGATCCTCAGGGTCAAAGTGGTGATCCAGAGGGTCCAGCTGTAAAAGCGTGAGGCTTTCTGACATCCAAAGACCGCAACTGCGCTTACCGCCAAACCCACCCTGGAGACGCGTTTTGTTGGTCCAGAGGGTGGTAAGGTGATCCACAGGGTCGAAACCTGGTCCACCAGGGTCCACGTACAGCAACGGTGCTTTCGAACCACTCTCATTCCGCGGTATACTCAAAAGTCGGAGTCGCCCCGGATTGGATTCATTTCAACCCCCGGACACCCCCCTGATTGATGTGGGGCAGGTTTTCAACCTGCCATTCTTACGGGGCAGGTTAAAAACCTGCCATTCTTGCGGGGCAGGTTTTCAACCTGCCATTCTTGCGGGGCAGGTTTTCAACCTGCCATTCTTGCGGGGCAGGCTAAAAACCTGCCCCACGAGGGACACGCCCCCTCCGGTGCGTTCGCGCCGAGTCCCTGCCTTCACTTGGAGACCCACCGGCCCCGGCGCGTTCGTAGTATCGGCTTCAGCCGCGTCTCGCACGATGGCGGAATTACAAACCCGAAGTCGTAACCCGGGTCCGGCGCCGGCATCGTTCCACTCCTGGCTCGTCGCCTGCTATAATCGTAAAATTCCCATCAGGACCTTGCAGCAAGCGACGAAAGGATCTCGTTTTGCGCGTCCCCAAGACCTGGCACTTGCAGCCCCACGATCGCACGGCCGTGGAACGCCTGGCCGCCGCGCTGGGCATCGCGCCGATCGTGGCTCAGTTGCTGCTGAACCGCCGGCTTGAGGCGCCCGATGCCGCCAAACGTTTTCTCGACGCTCCCCTCCTCGGCCTGCATCCCCCCGACGCTTTACCCGGCGTAACCGAAGCCGCAGACCGCTTGCTGGCCGCCGTGAAGGACAATCGCCGCGTTTGCGTTTACGGCGACTACGACGTTGACGGCATCACCGGCAGCGCCATTCTTCTCCAAGGACTCCGGCTTCTGGGCGCCCAGCCTGACCTCTACGTTCCCCATCGCCTGGAGGAAGGTTACGGCCTGAACAGCGAAGCCCTCCGGCAAATCGCCGCCGGCGGCGCCAAGGTGGTGGTCACGGTGGACTGTGGCATCGCCAGCCTCGAAGAAGCCGAGGAAGCCAAGCGCCTGGGCCTAGAACTGATCATTACCGATCACCATGAGCCGCGCGAGACGTTGCCGGATGCGGCCGTGCGCGTTCATCCTCGTCTACCGGGCGGCAACTACCCGTTCGGCTATCTTTCCGGGGCCGGCGTGGCGCTCAAGCTGGCCTGGGCTCTGGCGCAGCGGGCTTGCGGCAGCGAAAAAGTGACGCCGCGCTTTCGTGAATATTTGATGGAGTCCGTGGCCTTGGCCGCCCTGGGCACCGTCGCCGATGTGGTCCCGCTGCACGATGAAAACCGCATTCTCGTTCGCCACGGCCTGGTGCGCATCAAGCAGGCCCCCAGCCCCGGCATCCAGGCTCTCATGGAGGCGGCCGGCTTTCAAAATGGCTCGAGTCTGCGCGCTTACGACATTGGCTTTCGTCTGGCCCCGCGCCTCAACGCCGCCGGCCGTCTAGGCTGTGCTCGTCTCGTCGTCGAACTTCTGACGACCACCTCGCCGCAGCGCGCCAAGGATTTGGCCCGCTATCTTGAGGAACAGAACCAGGAACGTCAAAAAATCGAACGGCGGATGCTCGCCCAGGCCAAGGAAATGATTGGCGCCGATGGCCCCGAGGCGCCCGCCATCGTCCTGGCCAACTTGGACTGGCACGTCGGCATTCTCGGCATCGTCGCCAGCCGACTCGTCGATCTCTATTGTCGTCCCGCCTTGCTCATCGCCATCCGTGCCGAGACCGGCGAGGGAGTGATCGTCGGCCAGGGCTCCGGCCGGTCGATCGCCGGCTATCCGCTGCACGAGGCGCTGAGGGCGTGTACCGACCATCTCCTCACGCACGGCGGCCACCACATGGCGGCCGGCTTCCGGCTTCATGCGGACCGCATAGATGGCTTCCGCGAAGCGTTCATCGCCCACGCCGCCCGGCAATTCCCTACGGGGCCCCCTGCCCCGCGCCTGACCCTCGACGCCGAGACGCCGCTCAGCTCGCTGACGCTCGGCCTGCTGCACGACATCGACCGCCTTGAACCCTACGGCAGCGCCAATGCGAGGCCGATTTTCCTGGCCGGCGGCTTGCAAATCATCGGCCCCCCGCGCAAGATGGGCAACGGCGAACGCCACCTAAACTTCCGCGTCCGCCAGGGCAATGCCCAGATGCGCGCCGTCGCCTTCGGCATGGCCGACCGCCTCGACGAATTGATGTCCGCCCAGGGTCAATGCTGCCTGGCGTTCACGCCCAAAATAAACGAATGGCAAGGTCGAAGAAACGTGGAATTGGAAGTGATCGATTTCCAACCGGGCGCCGAGGCGAAGCTAACCTAACCTGTTTACGTTTCGCGCCCGCTCCGCGCGCGAGTTTTCTTATTCCTATCGAATACCCCATTACTATGATAACGGTAGTAACCATTAACATCATTCCCCTCTCCCGTCCCTGAAGGAGGACCCATGCCAGCCGCAGCCCCTACGTTTCGTGGCCGCATTTACGACGACATCACGCAGACCATCGGCAACACGCCGTTGATCCGTTTGCGGCGCGTTGTCGGCAAGGATTGCAAGGCCCAGGTCGTCGCCAAACTAGAGAACTTCAACCCACTTTGGTCCGTCAAGGACCGCATCGGCGTGTCCATGATTGATGCCGCCGAACGCGACGGCAAGATCAAGAAAGACACCGTAATCGTCGAGCCGACCAGCGGCAACACGGGCATCGCGCTGGCTTTCACGTGTGCCGCCCGAGGCTACAAGTTTATTGCCACGATGCCCGAGAGCATGAGCCTGGAACGCCGCCGCCTGCTCAAGGCGTTTGGGGCGACGGTCGTGCTCACCCCAGCCGAGAAAGGCATGAACGGCGCGATCGCCAAAGCCGAGGAAATCGTCAAGGAAAACGCCAACTCCTTCATGCCCCAACAATTCAAGAACCCCGCCAACCCCGAAATTCATCGCCGCACCACAGCCGAGGAGATCTGGAACGACACCAACGGCCAGGTGGACATGCTGGTCTCCGGCGTAGGCACCGGCGGCACGATCACCGGCGTCGGCGAAGTCATCAAGAAGCGCAAACCGAGCTTCAGGACGATCGCCGTCGAGCCGGTGAGCAGCCCGGTGATCACCCAGCGCAAGGCGGGCCAGGAACTCAAGCCGGGCCGCCACAAGATACAGGGCCTGGGCGCCGGCTTCATCCCCGATGTGCTCAACGTCAACATCGTTGATGAGGTGATTCAGGTGAACGATGAAGACTCGTTCGAAATGGCCCGCCGGCTGGCGCGTGAGGAAGGCATGCTGTGCGGCATCAGTTGCGGCGCCGCCACCGTCGCCGCCGTCGAAGTCGCCCGCCGTCCCGACAGCGCCGGCAAGCTCATCGTCGTCGTGTTGCCCGACCTAGGCGAACGCTACCTGAGCACCCCGCTATTCCCGGAATAACGAACCCGCCGTTTAGCGGCGAGCCTCCGGCGAGCGCGTCGCAGAATCACAAAAGCGCCGTTTAGCGGCGAGCCTCCGGCGAGCGCGTTGCAACGCGCTCGCTGGAGGCTCGCCGCTAAACGAGCGCGCCATCTGAAAGGGAGATAATCGTGGTCTTGGGCTATCACGTTATCTTCGGCGCTTACGGGTTTTGGCTGCCAAATGATTCGCGGGGATCTTGGTCGGACTTTGTCCGCTCGTGGGAAATGTTTCGGTTTGGACCGGCGACCAAGGTCGACACAACGAGATCGGTGGCCCGTGCTCCTCATAATCGAGAAAGTAGACTTGAAGCCAAGGAAGCGTTGACTTATCCGCCTGTGCAATTCACTGGCGCCCAGGCGCGGGCCGTGGCGCGCGGCTTTGCGGCCTCGGCGACCCGCAGCCGGGTTCGCGTTTGGGCCTGCTCGATTCTGCCCGAACATGTCCATCTGGTGATCGGCCAACATACCTCCAAAGTGGAATCCATCGTTAACTGCTTCAAGGGAGATGCCACCAAACAGTTGGTCGAGGAAGGAATTCATTCTTTTTTGGAGCATCGGTCCGTGGACGGCAAGGTGCCGCGCTGTTTTGCTCAGCGCGAATGGAAAGTGTTTTTGGATTCGCCGGAGGATATTCTTCGCGCCGTCCAATACGTCGAAGAGAACCCGGTCAAGGAGGGAAAACGGCGCCAATCGTGGCAGTTTGTTCGGCCATACGATCCGCTCGTTTAGCGGCGAGCCTCCGGCGAGCGTGTTGCAACGCGCTGGGGTTTTTGGGTGCCACGGGCGGCTTGTCCGCCCGTGGGGCCGACGCACGGGCGGACAAGCCGCCCGTGGCACCCACCGCGCTCGCCGGAGGCTCGCCGCTAAACGTTATCGATCGTCATCATCGTCGGCATCATCATCCATTGCGGGCTGTTGCGGCTGGCCCGGCCTGAAATTCCTCGGCGCGCCTGGGACGTTGTTTGGCCCCGGCCCTTTACCGGGCGGTGGAAACCCTCCCTTCCCGACGGCGTTCACAAAAAACATGAAGACCGCGAAATAGCCCACGCACATTAGCGAAACCACTGCCTGGAAGACGGTGCCAATAATTCCCAAGATCCAGCCGGCCTGGGTATTCCCGGTTCCCTCGGGATCCATCTGGTTGTTCCTTATCTTTTTCAGATCGAAGCTGCCCATGACCCAACCGGCGATTCCTAAGAGCAGGCCAAGGACCGGAATGACGATGCTGAGGACGCCCAGGACGAGAACCGTCGTGCCGCGGTGAGGTTCCCAGTCCCGCCGTGGTCGCCGTCGACTATGTCCTGGGCTGCCGTTACCTTCCTGCTCCAAATCTTCGCCGCAATACCTGCAGCGCGCGGCCCATGCGCTGATGATCTCCCCGCAGTATGGGCACTCGGTCTCTCGTTCATCGCTATCGCGCGGCTTTCTACGTGGGCCAGGCCGTTTGACTTCCTCCTCTTCGAAATCGAAAAGACCATGATGTTCCCCGGCCGGCAGAGACGCCGATTGACCAGATGGCTCCGGAGAACCCAGGCTGGCGGGGTCAGGAGGCCGGATGGCTGGAAAGGTCTCCCCACAAGTCGGACAGCGCACCGTCTGCCCAACCAGGTCATCGCTGACCCGCAACTTGCGCGAACACGACGGGCAGTCCATGACGGTTGGCATGATAGTTCTCAATTGCCCCTTCTACCCGGCGGCGGCCCGGCTCCTGGTCCCCACCACCAGCGGTTGCCGATGTTGCCGTTTGCGTTGATCCAATAAATGAGGATGGCAATGGCGGCCAGGACCACGAGTATGCTCAACAGGGCGCCGATCATGCCGAGGATCTTGCCGGCCTGCGTGCGACCGCGGCCGCGCGGGTCCATCGTTCCGGCCTGAATCTTCTTCAGATCACCGTGCCCCATGGCCCACGCTGGCACGCCAAGCGCGATGCTGGCGACACACAAGATAAGGCTGAGCGGCGGACAGCAAACGAGAATCACCGCCAGGGGAGAGCAGATTAAACTAATGAGTCCCATTACCAGAACCGCCGATCCCCGGTGCGGCTCGCAGTCACGGCGCAATTCATAGCGTTCCCAGGGCCGATCTTCGTTTTCGTCCGCCTCGTCGTAGACCAACTCCGCACCGCAATTTCGGCAGGTGCGTGAGCCGATGCGGATTGTTTCACCGCAAGAAGGACAATCATCCAGGTCCGGGGAGCGCTCCCGGCGAGGCGGTTTGGATCGCGCGGCGGGCGCACGATCCGGATCAGCTGTCCCGAGAGAGTCGGCCTGCGCTTGATCAACTTGGGCGCGCGGCCCGTCCGAGGAGGACGACGAATCACCAGCTACCTCTGCGCCATCGAAGATAGCGCCACAGGTCGGGCATTTGACCCGGCGGTCCAGCCAACCGTCGGGCAAGCGCAATTGCCGGCTGCACGAAGGACAAGAAATGATGGTAGGCATGATTCCTTCGGAAAGTCGCTTCGGGCTCGTTCATGAGCGCCCACGAGAATAACCAGTATCCCAAATCAATAACCCCGTCTGTCTGCATACTCCACCACCGCGGCACGCAACTGAACGAGGTTAATGATGTACCAAATCAAGCACCCAAGGGCCATTAGCGCGTCCACGCACACACACAATCCGGTAACAATTACACCGCCGGCCATAGCGCCTCCCGCTGGTGCATTTCCCCCAGCGCCGGCCGCCATTGCGCCGGCGCCCACTGCAAGTAGCCCCACTCCTAAAGCAACGACAAATAAGCCAACGATCGTCAAACCGAAAATCAGCAAGTATTTGGCGGTTTCAGCCAAACCGTGCTTGCGGATGTTCAAGGCAGTCGCTCGCAGGAAGAGTGTGAACACGATGAAGTCCGCCAACCATACAAAGGATCCAATGATGGACAGAATCCCGGATACACTAACTGCCGCCAAAGCAGCAAAGGGATTGGCTCCAACGGCCACGGCGGGGTTAATAAGTCCGATCACTTGCGTGATCAGCGAAATGGCTAGGTAGACGCACGTTAGAATCAACGCCACTCGGGCCAGTTGCCGAGCGTTGTTTTTTGTCGGTGCGGACATGCAGTTGAATAGACCCCATATGATCAGCCCTAGGCAAGTCAATAACAAAACCAAGCCTAATAAAGTCACAACCTTAAAGCCTGCGCCACCCACTACCACAGGCGCTGCCCCTGCCTGATTGCCCTGTTGGGCCGCCGCAAAGCCGGCTCCTCCTCCGATCACTGCTACTGCAATTCCCCATAGGATAATTCCGCCCACAATTTGAATCACAATGGCCATCAAAATGAATGTCAGGCCTTTGGCTACCTTCCCCCAATCAGTCCTTGCTCTTTCCCGGCGTGGCGCTTCATCTTCTTCCTCGTCCTCCTCATCGCGCCGGCGTCGGGAGCGCGGCCGATCGTCCTCATCTTCATATTCGTCTTCCGGAGGCGGAGCTTTACGTCCCGGCCTGCGCGGCCTCTCTTCCTCAAAGTCCTCTTCCTCGCGCGCCGGCCTCCGGGGCCGCCGTGGAGCTTCCTCTTCGGGTGGTGCGGTCTCCTCGATCTCCTCGGCGGTGAAAATCGTCGCGCAACCGGGGCACTTCACCTTCTTGCCGAGCAATTCGTCAGGGACCTTCAATTTGCGCTCGCAGGACGGACAATTGACAAGTGTTGACATGATTCCCAACTCTCATGATCGGTTTGGTGTTTTCACACTCAATTGGCAGCCAAGAGGATTACTTCACACTTTCACTGAAAGGCATTTTTCACGTCTTCATTAAGCAGTAAGACCAAGGACCAGATGCCAAACGGCATAGCCAAAACACAGCAGCAGCTAATATTGACCAAGGCCAACACGCTTCCCAAGATGGCCAGCCACCGTGCGCGGCCAACCAACATGCAGATGCCGCCGATAATCATCATGACGCTCGCAAACAGTAAGGCCAATGCAATAGCCACGCCAACTGTTCCTCCCATGATTTTCATTATGGTCGCCACCATTTGCTCCTTGCCTTTCAAATCAGGATTCTGGGCTACCACGTCCTCCACCCTGATGTTTGCGACGGCAATGGCGTTGACCACCAAGTACATGTCCATAAAAGCTGCCAATACACCCAGAATAATGAGGAAAATTCCGGGAACCTTCAAAGAACTAAGAGCCCTTTGACGCTTTTCCTGTGTTCGGCGCTCGGTGTCATAATCATCGCCCATTTCTTGCCGTGCTTGGGGCGCGAAACTTTGAGGGCTCCGCCCCAAATCTTCTCGCTCACCGGGAGACGGGTCAGAAGGCAGTGGCGGTGGCCCACTCGGCGAACTGGCTACCGTCGCCGTGAAATTTGTCCCGCAGGTCGGACATTTGACGCGCTGGCCGATCAGTTCGTCCGGGACGCGAAGCTGACGTTCACATTTAGGACAGGTGACGACTTCAGGCATGATTCCTCGGGGGTTGGTAATGTCGAGGGGGACCCGGCTCCCGCTGGTTGTTATTCGTATAGAGGTATACCTGCTTTGGGTTTCGCGCCCACAAGGCGCCACGCGGGCGCGAAACGGCAAGCTATAGGATGCGGAACGAGGGCCTGGGGGCAAGTTGGTTCCAAACCGACATTGAGGGAGAGTTTACTGGCCCGGATGCCTTGCGCATAGGGATTACGATAGTTTTGTCGTCGGCAAAATGGGTGGAGGATGCCAATTGTGGCGACGGGAGCGGAACGGCCGGGGCGGCGCGTGCAACTGCACCGGGCCCTCTCCAAGCTCGGCTGGGGGTCGCGCGGCCAGGCGTGGGACTGGATCCGGGCTGGGGAGGTCTGCGTCGATGGCCGGGTTATTACCGATCCGCTTACGTGGGTGGACGTGGAAAGCCAACGCATCACGCGCCAGGGCATCGAGGCCGAGACGCCGATTCCCCTAACGCTAGCGCTCCATAAGCCGCCCGGCATCGTGGTGACGCGCAAAGATGAACGCGGCCGCAAGACCGTATACGACCTCTTGCCCGCCGGCTTGCCCTGGCTCTTCCCCGCCGGCCGTCTTGACGCCGATTCGGAGGGATTGCTCATCCTCACCAACGACGCGCAATTGGCGCTCCGTCTAACCGACCCCGATCATCATGTTCCGAAAACCTACCACGTCACGGTCCGCGGCAACCCAAGTCACGAGGCTCTGGATAGCTTGCGCGGCGGCGTGACCTTGAGCGATGGGCCGACACGCCCGGCAAAGGTACGCGTCTTGAAAACGGCAGCGGATCGAACGGAGCTGGAAATCGTGCTCACCGAGGGTCGCAATCGGCAGATTCGCCGGATGGCCGCGGCCGTGGGCCACAAGATACGGCGACTGGTTCGGGTGGCGATTGGCGGATTCCGGCTCGGCGATATACCGGCAGGAGGTTGGCGGGAACTGGGAGAGGAAGAGCTGAGGAGAATGGAGGATAGAGAATGAAATGGCGGTTTCAGAATTATGCACAGGCTTCAATAATTCCTAATTACTCTTTCTCCATCCTCTATCCTCTATCTTCCATTTGCCTACCGTCGTCGCCATGTGGCGAAAAGGGCCATTGCACCGAGGCAACCCAGGATCAACGAGGCGGGTTCGGGAACCGCGCTGGGGGGAGTGTCATGAGGGCCAGGCGGGGTGGGGTCGGGATCGGGTGAGGTGGGTCCGTTAGTAGGTGGGATCGGGCCACCGCCGGGTGGGTTTCTCACGATAATGCCTCCACCAGAGCCGTTACCGCTTCCATTCGGGTCAAGGCCCAACCCGGGGTCCTGGTTAGGCCCAGGCCCGCTCACCAATAAAGTACCCAGGCCTTCGTGAAACGGACCGAACTCTCCAACCTCGTGGATTGAGCCGCCCAGGTCCAAGAAGCCAGGACCGTTCGCTCCGCCCCCTCCTGCGCCGGATCCGCCCCCTCCGGACATAGAACCTCCGGAAAGCCGTACCCCTGAAAAGGGAGTTGCTCGTTCGGAGCCAAACGACGGAATAAAGCCCGTATCCCGCATCGCGGCCCCTGGGACCGAACGCGCTGCCGGTTGGTCGGCGCCCGGATCATCGGCATAGGCGTCCAGGCGGAAAAACGCGTCGGCAAACGGGGGTTCTTTGGATTCAACGGTCGGTCCAAAGTCATAACTGCCGCAACAGTCTACAACCGTTGGACCAGGACAACAGCCACCGGCGCCAAGTGCGACGGTTCTCGGCCCCCTCGAGGCTAGAAGACCGGCGCTGCTCGGGGAGGAAAAGATCGCCAAAGCCGCCAGGGCAGCTAGACCCAGATGTGATCGAGACATAGCAGGTCCGGTTCGCCTGAAGCGAGAGGATCTTGCCTAGCGCTGGGGAACGCCGCCGGCTTCCATGGGTCTATTAAAGCCTCAGTTCCGCTGAGGGGAGGCGCGCTTGCGCCGGGGGGAGACTGGGGATGTGCCGATCCAGTGACAGCTTATTCCCGGCCAGTTGGGAATGAAGCGCCTTTCTCATAGCAATTGCCATGCCAAATGTAGAGGCGGTCCTGTTTCAGCAAGCAAGTGACATGTAATCGCATGATGACATTCCGTTTTGTAGCGTTTATTGCCACCGAGGAATGTATAAGCCCTGATAGCCCGTTGCGACCGGTTAACCTTCCCCTGTAAAGTCGTTAAGAGATGTAAACAGGCGGAAATGGTTTGATTGAGGCGCCATCAAAAGCGAATGGCTGGCCCCATCGCTTGTGCGACAGAGCCAGCCTTTTCGCTGGCTGGGGAGAAGGCAATTGACTCGGTAAGATGCCGCCGGCCTAAGGTCGTTTCAGTTGCATCTCCTGCCGCCCGGCTAACTTGACCTGCTCTCCTCCCTTCGTTATACCCGTCACGTCGAAGCTAACCTTCGCGTTGGCCAACACCACCGTGCCGGTAGACAGGCTAACGTTGGCGGTCCCTTCCCAGACACCCGCGGAGCGATCGTCGGCGCCATCGGGGCCCTTAACCTGGCCCTCCAGACGAACCACCGCCTCGTCTCTCCCATTGCGCTTGCAGACGCCGAGATAGGTGTAGGTCATCTTGACGCGAGCTTCTTCAGAAAACTTGCCGACATCAATTTGCAGAATGCGCCACTCCACCCAAGATTTGCCGTATTCCATTTTTTCATTGGGCAAGGGAATGGTCAGCGATTCCAGGGTGTGCAGCATTTCCTGGTGCGTGCTGCTGAGTTGTTGCTGTAGAGGAACGGGCAGGCCATTCGGAAAGGTCATGGCGCCGTCGGTGAGAATTTCTCCGCGCGCGTTTTGAAACACGTTGGACGAAATCTGCTTCATATATGCATTCACCGTGTCGAACATCGTTTTGAATGGCGTATTGTCTGGCGGCGGCTGGTCGTCCAGGGTAATGCCAAGGTGGAATTTATCGTAAGTAAGTCGGATAGCCGTCCCGCGCCCCGGATCGACGGCGACGGTCTCCTGCAGGTTAGCCTCCGAAATGATCTTGAGGCTGTGCTTGGAACCCTTTTCCTTTAATCCCAGGGTTGATGTGGAAACCAGTTCGAGCCTGCGATTGCCTCCCTTCGGTCGGAAGGCCAGCAAGGCGGAGCGGCGGTCCACCGGGGGAGAAAGGGGCTTGTAAACCGTGGCGGTCGCGTAAACCCGATTGCCCTTGGAATTGGTCCAGCTCGGCTGAACCCACCATTCCTTGCCGGCTTGAATCGGCGGGAAGACTACTTCGCCTTTGCCTTCGCCCTTTTGATAATCGAGATTGCCCTTGATGCGCGTTGAGTCGCCAGGAAGAGAAGGGGGAGCAGCGCCAATGGTGCCTTGACGAATGCGGTCGGCGTCGGTCTTGCCGTCGTTGCCGACCCACACTTCCAAGGCCAGGTCTTTCACGCGATTGAGCGGATCGAGCATCGAGATGGTAACCGGCACGATGACGTCCTTGCCTTTGTTATAGGCCTGGCCCCAAGTGTAATCGTCGAACCGCCCGCTCACGAAACCTGCGACATTGTCACCGGGAATAGCAAAGTTGATATTGAGCCCGTCATACCCGGAAACGGCGACTCCGACGACGTCACCGGCCGAATCGACGACCGGGCCCCCGGAATTGCCGTGCGTCATGCCGCCTTCCACCTGGATTTTGTCGAGCCTTCCCTCTTTGTTCTTGCGGAAACTGGTAACCTCCGAAGGCCGAATGGAGATTTCCTTTCCAATCTCCTCGCCCAGCGGGAATCCCGAAACAAACAGCCTCTGTGTCTCCACCAGGGTTTTGGCCGATTTGACCGCGAGCGGAGGCGGAAAGGTCGGCTTCGTAGCTTTTTGACTTTTTACTGAGAGCACGGCCAAATCGGAATTGCGGTCCACCCCGATGACCGAACCATCCAACTTGAACTCCTCGGGCGTGGCTTTAAAGACGGTCACTTCAATTTTCTTGGGCGGCCGGCTTTCCGGAGATAGCATGTCCACGACATGGGCATTGGTCAGCACGAGTTCCTTCTCGATCCCGAAAAACCCGCTGCCGGACGCCTGCGAGCCGTCGTTGGACGTGACGTGGATGAATACCGTAGAGCGTTTGACTCGATCCCGCACCTCCTGTGTCAAAGCGCCATTGCCGGCTGGAGCCGTTGAAGAAACGGTTGGACTGGAATCGCGCTCAATGGGCGTTTCAATCTTGGGCTGCTGCGCAATTGCTTCAGGTTGGGTGGTCGGATTGGTTATCGGCGAACTGCCCACCGGCAAATTCGTTACGGCCGGGTTCGTGGTTGACGGATTAGTTGGCGGCGCCGTCCCCGAAGGACTCTTGCCGGTATCAGCGGGTTGGGTAGAGGCAACCTGGTCTTTATTCTCCTTGTCGTCCTTGCCGCTCCTCGACCACACTATCAGGCCAATGACGCCGCCGACGAGCAAAACCGCCGCCGCCGCCGAACCGCCCAGGATCAGGGCCATCGGCGGTCCGCTCTTAACGGGTTCTTTGCCACGGCGTCGAGGCTGGCGCTCCTCTTCGTAATCATCCTCTTCTTCGTCTCGATCGCGGCGACGGCGAGCGGCGGGAACCGTCTTGGCCGCCCCGGACCGCATGGGCCGCTCGGCCTGAGGCGCCGTGGACCTTTCCGCCCGCCTCGGCTTGGCGCCCCCTACATTGAAGATCGTCTGGCACTTCTTGCAGCGCACTTTTTTGCCATCCTGGTCATCGGCAAGATTGTAGGAGGCATCGCATTGTGGACAGTTCGTTTGAATGGGCATGAAAGGATGTGCTCCTTGTTTGCGAGTCGGGAAAGATTCTGGAAGCGGCTCCCATCGAGTCTAAGAGGGGGAGGATTTCATCTTATGGTAAATGCAGTATTATGCAGCCGCAAGCTTATTCCGGGCATTGGCGGAAAAGCCCGCACAAGTACCCAGAGATATAGACGCTGTTTTGCTAGACGCCACGGAGGCCCCGACTTTCTCTGGTCTACTAAAAATGGCATTCGTTTCTACTGAATTAGCATTCGTTTCACGTCGCCGTAACCAGTGCTGAAACGATCTTTTTTGCCGCAAGCCTTTGGTCCGGTTCCTGTTAGGAAAGATCGTTTCAGCACCCCCTCACACACCCCCCGCTGCGGTCAGTCGGAAACGAATTTTCTCGCCTCCGTAGCACGGCGCGCCACCCCGAAACGAGCTTCGATTTCCAAAGGGCGGCCGGAGGCCCTTGGCCCGGTTACGCGCGGTCGCCCGCCCCGCCGACGGGCTTGGAAAGTAATGTCAAGTGTGCCATCGATCTTCTGGGTTTCCACTAGGTTGTGTGATAATCTTTGTTCTCATTGAACAAATACTCTCACTTATCGGGGATGCTCTCCATGTTTGCCGCCCTGCCCTTGATGTTGGCTCTTCTGGCCGGGGCCAATCCCGCCGTGCAAGCCGACTTTATCCTTCACAACGCCATCTTGTATGACGGCTCGGGAAAGGCCGCCATCCCCGGGGACCTCGCCATCAAGGGAGAGAAGATCGTTGCGGTTGGCAAATTCGAAGCCGCCGGCAAACCGCGCACGATCGATGCCACGGGGCTGATCGTGGCGCCGGGCTTCATCGATTTACATACTCACAGCGACTACCCTCTCGCCGAGCCGGCAACGCGCGCCAACCTTTGTTACCTGATGCAAGGCGTAACGACCGTCGTCACCGGAAACTGCGGCGCGGGCCCGGTCGATGTCGCCGCCTATTACAAGAAACTGGAAAAGAACGGCATTGGCAGCAACGTCATCCATCAAGTGCCGCACAACGACGTTCGCCGCCAAGCCATGGGCAACGTCAATCGCCCACCGACGGCCGACGAATTGACAAAAATGGAGGCGCTCGTCGACCAGGGCATGAAGGACGGCGCCTGGGGATTCTCCACCGGCCTCATTTACAACCCTGGGACTTACTCCCAGACCGAGGAACTGATCGCCCTGGCCAAAATCGCCGCCCATCATGGTGGCTTCTACGCCAGCCACATTCGCGGCGAGGGAGTCGATGTGCTCACCTCGCTCGACGAAGCCATTACCATCGGCCGCAAGGCCAAATTGCCCGTCCATATTTCGCACTTGAAAGCGTCGGGCCGCAAAGCCTGGGGCAAAGCCGCCGATGAAATCAGCCTGATCGAGAAAGCGCGCAAGGAAGGCGTAATGGTCACGGCCGACCAGTACCCCTACGTAGCCAGCAGCACTTCGCTCGCGGCCACGGTCGTTCCGCCCCGCTTTCGCGAGGGCGCCGACAAGGAATACCAAGCCCGGTTCGACGATAAGGAAAAAGGCCCGCTTTTACGCCAGGCCATCGCCGAGGAAATTGAAGCATGCAAAAGCGGCCAGGCCATTCGCATTGCCCGTTACAAGCCCAAGCCCGCCTGGCAAGGCAAGGACCTGGCCGCGATCGCCAAACAAGAAAACAAACCGGTGCTCGATATCGTCCTCGACATCGAGAAAAACGGCGGGGCTCAAATCGTCCATTTCAGCATGAGCGATGAGGATGTCCGCCTCATCATGAAACAGCCCTTTGTCGCCACCGCCAGCGACGGCAGTTCGCAAGACCCCAAGAACAACACGATTCCGCACCCGCGCAGCTACGGCTGCTTCGCGCGCAAGATCGGCTATTTCGCCATCGAGGAAAAACTAATCCCTGTGGAGCAAGCCATTCGCAGCGCCACCGGCCTACCCGCCGATATCTTGCGCCTGCCCCAGCGCGGCTACCTGAAGAAGGACTACATCGCCGATATAGTCGTCCTCGATCCCAAGACCTTTCGCGACAAGGCAACATTTGACAATCCCCATCAATTGGCGACGGGGGTGCACTATCTCTTCGTGAACGGCAAACTGGTAATCGAGGACGGCAAGTATCAAGGTGTGCTGGCGGGGAAAGCCCTTCGGCATCACGACGGGACCAAGGCGAGTAACTAGCGTCTGACCTTGGCCTGTAGAGGTTATGTGTGCATAAGGCGCCTTTTAAGGCCGGCCCTCAAAATAGGTTTATTTGGGTGGAGCCCCACCCCTCCGGCACCGCTCCAATGAGCGTCTTTGAGCGTCAATGACGCCGCCCTTCCCCAGGCGGCTCGTCAACTCGTGCCTTTTTAGGTACGAACCCGAAGCCGTCCCACCAGTAAAAACATAACCAGCCTGACGCCCCGGCAAAGGCTTTTCCTTGCCGGCATGTCAGGCTGGTTTGTAATTCTAGTTATTCACAATCGTAGCTTTCGCACGGGCAGTAGCTGACGGGATAGTAGCATTCATACGGCTTGCAGTAGTAGTACCAGCAGCACACCGACGGGCAATAGTAGACCCGGCAATTGTACCGCTCGTCCCAGCAATTGCTGCTCCAGTGATGGTGGTCCTTGCCCTTGTAGAAGTACCCGTGCTCGAACTTCGTCCCGTGAGTCAGATGATAGTCCTTGTAGTCCTTGTGTTCCTTGAACTCCTTGTGCTCCTTGTGTTCCCTGGACTCTCGGTGCTCCTTGAACTCCTTGTGCTCCTTGTGTTCTTTGGACTCTCGGCGCTCCTTGAACTCTTTAGAGTCTTTGGAGTCCTTGCCGCCTTTACCGCCTTTGGACTCCATCTTGCCGCCGCTGTCCCGGCCCCCGCGAGAATCGCCATGGCTCCCGTTGCCTTGCGATCCACCACCGCCTCCACCCGCCATTCCCGAACCCGCAACTGCCAAACCGATCACCAGCGCCGCCGCACCCGTCAATAACTTCGTCATTGGAGACTCCTTGCTGTTTCCAGCGTTAAGGTGTTTTTCTTTTCCAGGCTCTCGTGTCCCGGTGATGTTTGATCCTTAACGCAGAGGGTGTGCCGGAAGCGCGGAACGGACAGGGCATCATCATTCGTAAATCATTGCTATATAAAGCGTTAGGTAATCAATAAACTGATAATGGCGGGAAAAAACGAAAGCCGGACCCCTTTCGGTGACCGGCTTTATGTAGTCACATTGGTGACGAGTGCCATCACAATGATTCGAGCGCTACACGCGCCGTTTAGCGGCGAGCCTCCGGCGAGCGCGTTGCAACGCGCTTGGAGCTCGGGTGCAAGGAGCTCGGGTGCCACGGGCGGCTTGTCCGCCCGTGGTTCCTAGCACGGGCGGACAAGCCGCCCGTGGCACCCATCGGAGGCTCGCCGCTAAACAATCACTTCTTTTTCAAAACCACGCAATCCAAACCCGCCATGTGACGCGATCCCACGGATTTCGGATTGGTCCCCACTACCTCCAGCCGCAACGTCGCCTTGCTCTTGTTGAGTTTCACCGTACCCAACTCGATGGCCCCCGTTGCGACAACCTTCTCCGGCTCGTAACAGTCGATCTCCTTGCCGATTTTGTTGCCATCAACGCTGAACTGCACGATGCCATAGTCACGGGCCTTGGTGAGATACGCGATCACCTGATATTCGCCATCAGCCGCGACGGGCAGTTCCAGGTCAATCGATGCGGGCTTGTCGGGTCGAATCCACAGTTGCTGCTCGCCGCTCCACTTGCTGCCGTCCTCGAACTCCTCCATGTCCTGCGGGCCGACGTCGAACTTGTAGCTTTGACCAAGCTTCTTCATGGTCTCCCCTTCAATGGCCCCCGCGATCTTGTACGGCGGCGGCAGCTTGGGGATCTCTTGCAGCACCTTGGCATCGACCCCCTTGAAATCGTCCGTCGCCCCCGGCCGGGCGTACCAGTAGCTCGTGGCGGCATAGGTCACGTTGATGTCCGGAATCCAGTGCCAGACTTCCATGTCGAACTTAAACGACTTCTCGAAAGGGATGGCGTCAAGGATGTGGAAACGATTGACGCTGGTATGTCCCTTGGTGACCGGGCCGTCGCAGCGCGTCTGGTTGTGGTAGGCGTGCTGAAAAGGTTTGGGATCGCTCCAGGCGTAGCCGTAGTAATCCTCGGTGCCGGTGCCGAACCATGAAGGGAACTTCTCGCCGTCAACGTAAATCTTCTCGTCGCCCTCGCCCCACCAAGCGGTCTTGGGATTGAAGATGCTTAACATGTCGCCGACGAAGACGCCCTTGCCTTTGAGGTCGCAGTAGGTCCAATCGCGGAAGGGGCGGGTTTTGAAGGAATCGGTGCGCCACTTGGCGTGGAAGTGCATGGAGCGGTCAGACCACAAATAAGGTACATGGTTGACGATCATTTTTACGGAAACTGGCTTGGTCCCCAGGTTGTGCAGATAGAAGCTGGCGGATTCAGCAAATGGCATGTACCAGCCAGCGCCAAATCCGATCACCGCTTCTCCATTCTGACTTCGAGCCGTTGCCACCTGGCAAGGCATTGAAGCGTAAACGTTTGGGCCGGGGCTGGAACCGAAGAAATCTCCGAGAGGGCACCAGATCTGAGAATGGGAAGCATCATCGAATGTGCCAACGATGACCAAGCTTCGAAGGACCTCCGGTTTGATCATGGATTTACTTGGACTTACAAAGATCATGTCGATTGCCCTCGGCCCCTCTATAGTCGCAACAATTGATTTTTTGCCTGGCTGCAGGTCGTCGCATTGGATGATTTTTGATGGCTGCGATCCAGCCGATTGAGACCGTCGGGGAGGGCCAACCGGACTTTGGAGTGTCAAGACGACCTTATCTACTTGCGTTTTTTGGTCGAGCATGGCGTGAAGGCCAAACGTCTCCACCTCCGTCCCCTTCGGATACGTCCGGTAATCGACGTGAAAATAGATGTCCTGCTTATCGGTCGTTATCTTGCAGTGCTTGGCGTACGCGATGGGGAAGTAGAGATTGAAGCCGCGTGAGCGTTCGCAGGCGATGGGGTCGGGGAATGAGGTCCAGTCTCCGGTCGCTGACGCTCCCGGCTCGCCGGGTTTATTGATTTTCCATTTGCCGGCTAGCAGGTCTTTCATCAGCGCTTCGATCACTGGCTTGTCGGCGCCGTCGAGATAGATGCGGATCTTGCCGGCGGCATCGGGATTGGCGGACCAGATGCGCGTGACGCAGCCGGGGCCGTCCATTTCGGCCATTACATGGCCTTGCGGGTCCATCGTGATCGCGGACTTGAGGACGTAGCCTTGTGGAGTTTTACCGTCTATAGGACTGCCGTCGGGCGCGGTCGAGTACACCCAGACGTAATCGCCCTCGGCCTTACGATTGGGCGCGATGCCGACCTTGGTTCCCGCCTTGAAGAAGCCGTTCGGCTTGTCCTTATCCGGTTTGCCGGTGTGAAACGCCGTGGCTTCCTTGAGCACGCCGTCGTAGAGCATGAAGCCGTGGTCGTCGTTGGCGTACCATTCATCCGGGCCTTGTTTCGAAGGCGTCTCGCTGCGGCGATCGTAGCTGCTGAATTGCTTGGCGACATAAGGCGGATCGGGGTACTCCGCCAAGAGCGACAAGTCCGTCATCTGCTTGAGCAGACTTTCGAGCGTGACCTTGTTGGCGGCTGGAGCGGGTGGCACAAAAAGTACAGCGAAGAGAAAGGCGAAAGCAAGTCGGCGGCACATGGGAGGATCCTCCACGAGGGAAAGGCGCGGTGGTGGAGGATTATAACCGGTAACCCGTTTAGCGGCGAGCCCCCGGCGAGCGCGAGGCACTGCCCGCGCTCGCCGGAGGCTCGCCGCTAAACGTGTAATTACGGTTTGCCTACTTCGCGGATGGCTTTCTCAACGGCTTCACAGCCCCGGCGCGCCGGGCTCAGCGGCTGGTCCATCATGTGGCTTTCCTCGCCGGCGAGCGCCTGCTTGAGTTGCATTTCGAGCGTGCGGATCAGTTCGGCGGCCTGCGTGCTGCCCTCGAAGAGTTTTGCTTCTTCGGCGGAGCCGGGGTGAATCTCACGGCGAGCGGTGGTCAGGTTGGCGGCAATGCCCCGCTGAAGAACCAGGCGAAGATGCTGCGATAGCTCCAGAGTGCGGGCCGAGTCCTTGTCGCCGGCGGACCTCTGAATCTCGTCGGAAAGGCGGGTGGCGATCGTGCCGCAGGCCTTGGCCCGGTCCAGAGCACTTTTCTGATCGGCCAGATCCAGGCCGCCGTCAACCAGCTTCTCGATGAGGTCGGAGTTGCGTTCCAGGTGACGGGCTTGCTCGGCGGCGGTGGGCCACAGCGGGCTATCCGCCGAGACCAGCGCGGCCAGGAAAACAAACACGAGCGTAGTCAGGAAGAACCGGGCAGCCCCTCTCCCCCGTACTCGGGGGAGAGGGGTTGGGGTGAGGGGGCAAGCCTGGGCAAGTGGTCTAACCCCTTCACCCCCTACTCCTCTCCCCCGAGTATGGGGGAGAGGGGAGAAGAGTTGCCATAACCGAATGCAGCAGCCGAGACTCATGACTTCCTCCCCACGAGATCGCGAAGCTGCTTCTGGCCCTCGTTAGCGGCCGCCGAAATCTTGTTCAACGGATTACGGCGCAGAGCGGACGCTCCCAGCGCCTGAAGCCGGGTCTCGTCGCGGGCCTGGTCTAAGCGGTCGGCGATGGTGGATAGCACGTCGGCTCGCTCGGCCACCGGCACGGATTCAGCCTGTTTGATGATGCTTTGCAGCACCACTTTTTCGTAGAGCATGGCCATCTTGTCGAGGTCCTCCACGCGGGCCTCTTCGGGCAGTTGCTGCGTCCGGCGCAAGTCGTCGGCCATGTCCGCGAGAACCTGGATCTTCACCCTGGGCTCCGTCGCGGCGGCCAGCTTCACCTCATGTTGGACTAGCCGGGCCAGGAACGGATCGGGACCGGGCTTGCGTGGACCGGGCCCGTCATTGAAGGGACTATTGGGGCCCGCCGACCAGAAACTAAACGCGAAGAGAAGCAGCGCTGCCGCCAGCACCGTGGCCACGCGCCGCCGGGCCGGAGCCGGCACCCGGTGCAGCTTGACGCTGGGGGCTTCCAGCGCCGCGCGGATCGCCGCCGTCACCGTGGTAAGTTTCCAGCCATCGATCAGCGTCGCCGGCGCCGTATTCTCGTCGCCTTTGCTCGCCAGCACTTCGCGAGCGTCTTCCTCGGCATTCCATTCCCGGATGCTTTCGAGTTCCTCGCCCAAAGGCATGCCGCCGACGAAATCGCGGACGAACTTCGCCTTGGCGCCGGAGATCGGCACGGGCATGCGGCGGACGTTGCGTTCCAGGCGCAACAGGCGGCGCTGCCAGCCGCGGCACGCCCCGCAAGCGGCGACATGCTCGGCCAGGTCGGCCGGCAAGCGGTCGGGCCGTTCGCAGCCGAGCAGCCAGGTATGGATTTCACTGCACTTCATGTTCTCTCTCCGTCGAGTTGCCCGGCCAGGCCGGTGAGCAACTTTTGGCGGGCCTTGAAAACCCGCCAGCGTGCGGTTTCCTCGGTCAAATCCAGCACCTCGGCTATTTGCCGGAACGACATCCCTTCCTCGGCTCGCAGGAGAAAGGCGGATCGGAAGTCCTCGGGGAGGCAGCCCACCGCCCGGGCCAACGCTTGGAGCGCTTCGCGGCTCAGGACTTGTTCCACGGGACCATCATCTGGGCAAGGCAGGTTGTCGGCCAGCGGCTGGCCTTTGCGAGTCGAGCCGCGCCGCTGGAGGTTCACGTAGCAATTATGGGCGATGCGAAACAGCCAGGCGCGGAAATTGCTCCCTTCGCGGAACAATTTCAGCCCGGCAAAGGCCTTCAGGAACGCCTCTTGCGTCAAATCCTCGGCCGTATGCCGATCGTGCGCCAGGTGGATCAGCCAGCGAAACAGCCGATCCCAGTAGCGCTCGACCAAAACGGCGAACGCGTTGCGGTCGCCATTCCGGGCCGCGTGCAGCAAGATCGGCTCCTGGTCCAGGAGCTGACTCGAATCATCCCTTTGCGCCACGCGTGCCCATCCTCGGCCAGTCGAAGCGTGCGTTTCGCCCGCCACGGGGTGTCCTGGGTAAAGGTTCCTTGAGTTTCGGCGCCCACTTCCCTATTCAAACTACCCCATCCGCGTGGCACATTCCACTTTCCACCCTTCACGCCCCATTTTTTTGCCGTGCGGCCTCACTAGAGATAGAACCATCCAGCCGGCATTTCGTTGGCGCGGAAAACCCGCGAACACCCAATAATGAACGGGCCCGGCGGCCCAGGCGACCCGCGGCAACGTTGCAAAGCCCCCCGAATTGCTGCTGTGTCCGACTTGTTTTCTCTGGTATCATTTTGCCTTGGGTAGAAATGCAACGGTCCCCGGACGCATTCGACTCCACGAGGCTGCCGGCCGCCCGTCGGGGAGGGGGACGACGGTCAGGCACCGGCACGAGCGGGCCCGCGGAAAACCAGCTGAATACGGGCGGTCGTTCGTGAAAGAAGGCGACAAGTGGAAGACCGAGCCACACCCGCGACGCAGCGCCCGACCGACAGCAGGGGCTGGATCGTGTCCCCGACCTTCGACCTGCTCTTCTTGGCGAACCTCGGCTGGCCGCTGCTACTGCTCGCCCGAAATACCCAAGGCGACACCTCCATCGACTTCTGGCAGGTCTACTTCCTCAGCCTTCCGCACCGCTGGGTCACGCTGGTCCTCGTGCTGGCCGACCCGGACCGCCGCGACGGCAGGGGGTGGAAATTGGCGGGGATCGCCGTCCTGGCGGCCGCCCTCGTCATCGGCGCCTACTTTGGGACGGGGGCATTCCTGTGCCTGGCCCTGGTCGATTACGTGTGGAATGCCTGGCACTTCGGCAGCCAGCACGCCGGGGTGCTACGAATGTACGCCCGCAAGGTCGGCGGCGGGTCGGCATGGTTGGAGCGGTGGGGGTTGCGCGGGTTCGTGACCTACGCCGGCATCCGGGCCGCCGCGTGGGCTACGGGAGATGTAAAGGCGGACCCGGAAGCTCTGTACTGGCTGCACGCCGCCGATTTAGCCGTCCTTCTCGTCCCCATCGCGCTGCTCCTTACGAACGTTGCCGGCGCGGACCGTGACCGGATCGGGAAGCTGACCTACCTCGGCAGCGTCTGCCTGCTCTACACCGGAATGGTGCTGAGCGCGCGGTTTGGGTGGGCCCGACTGTTCCTGGTGTTTATCGCATCGGGATCGATGTTCCACGCCGTGGAGTACCTCGCGATCGTCACGCACTATGCCCGGCGCCGCGAGACGGTCGGCGCGGACGGAGGGTTTCGCGTGTTGGCGAGGCACTGGTTGGTGTTCCTGGGGCTGTACATTCTCGTCTTGGGCTCGGCGGGCGCCTGGATGTCGAGCCCGGGCAGCAGCCTCCTAATGCTGTGGGTGGGTCTGAACCTGTGGGCGTCGTTCGTCCACTACGCGTATGATGGGATGATTTGGAAACTGCGGCGGCCGGCGACGGCGGCCGCCCTGGGCGTGGGCACGCCATGAACCGATCGGATGTGCGGCTGATAATTGGGTCGCTACTGGCGGTGGTTGTGCCGGCTGCGTTTCTCGATCTGGGCAACGACGAAGGCCGCCGGGCTGCCGAACTGTCGGCAGCACCGTTCGCTTGGCGAGGCATCCTACTAGCGCATCTCGTCGCCGCCTTGCCCCTCGGGCTAGTCTTGGCCGCCTGGGTTCGCTCGCTTCCGGCGGTTGCTTCATCAACGCCTTGGCCGTGGGTTGTGCTCGGCAGCGCGATGGCCGGCCTCGGGGCAGCTATTTCCCCGGACCTAGGCGACGCCGTCGCCCGATCTGAGTTTAGTGCCTTCCCGCTCCTGCTGCTGCGGTCGGGCCTGGCGTTTTTGCTCGTCGTGCCGTGGTGCGTCGCCGCGCTCGGTCCGGCGACAGGAACCCGACGGCCTTGGTCGCTCGGGGTCGCCTTTGGCCTCGGGTTGGGGCTGGCGGTCATTCCTTGCGCGCTGTACGCCGAGGTGATGGCCGCTTCCCGCACGCAAGAGGCCGCTGCCCTGCTTACCCAGAAGCGGCTGGCAAAGGCTGAAGGAATAGTGACTGGGCTCTGTGAACTGGGCAGCGAGCGGCCCATCAACATGATGACGCCGACCGAAATGAGGAAGCAGCTAGCCGACACGCTCCGGGCGTTGCGCTGGGAGGCGAGTGAGCCGTTTCCCACCACGCTTGCCTCGCCGGCCGACCGCCTCTCCCGGGCTGTATTGTTGGTCCAACTCGAGCGGCTTGACGATTCCGCCGCCCTCCTCCGACCGCTCGTCCCAGGCGACGACTCGGCGACGCTCATGCTGGCCGCTGTGTACCAAAACCAACAGCGCTGGACCGAGAGCGACGCCCTCTATGCGGCGATCCTGGAGAAGTTGCTGCCGCTGGCCCCGACTGAGGATGCGGCCCGCATCGCCTGCCGGACCGCGTTCGACGGCCTCGCGGACAACGCCCGCCTGGCCGATCGGCCGGCCGACGCGGAAGCTATCTTGAACCGCGGCCTGCACGAATTGCCGGCGGACGCCGCCCACTTTCATTTTCTGTTAGGCAGGCACTACCACGAGGCGGGCCGCTTCCGCCTCGCCCTGGACCACCTCCGCACGGCCGCCCAACTCGACCAGGCGGGCCTCGGGGCGCCGACAGACGACCTCATCCGCCGGATCCGGACATCAACGCCCGGCTGTCTCGAAGCCGGATCTCATTGACGCATCCGCGCACGGACCCAGAAAGTGGAAACTTGGTCCACAAAGTCAAAAGGCTGGTTTCGTGCAGAAAAAAAGATCGCCGTGCCCGATCAAATCGATCAGGCCCGCGATCTTGAAATCAACTCGCTGCGAGCCCCCGCAGTTACAGCCGGTTGCTATAGCGTTTGACGCGCCGTCCGAAAACGGGGATCAAGGGTTTGCGCTCTTGCGCGGCCGGGGCGGCAATCTTGGGTGGCGCAAATTCGGCGAATTCGGGACCGGCGTAGCGATCGACCTGCTGATTCATGAAGCATTCGATGGCCGTTAGTTGTTCGCCCTGCTCGGGGGTCACGAACGCGATGGCCGCGCCGTCGGCGCCCATGCGGCCGGTGCGGCCAATGCGGTGGACGTAATTCTCCGGGTCCATCGGCAGATCATAATTGATGATGTGCGAGATGCCGGTCACGTCGATGCCTCGGCCGACCACATCGGTGGCGACGAGGTAGACGATCTTGCCCTCGCGGAAGTCTCTCATGATGCGGCTGCGCTCGGCCTGAGCGAGGTCGCCGTGCATCGCCGCGACGCGCTTGTGTTCATCGCGAAGAAGCTGGTAAACGTCGTCCGCCCAGCGCTTGCGTTCGCAGAATATAATGCACTGCCGCGGCTGTTCGCGGTCGATAATTTTCAGGAGGAGATCGAATTTGCGATTGGGATCGACCGTGATGTAGGACTGCCGGATGTTATCGACCGTCGCCAACGTCGGCGACAGGTTGATGTGCAGCGGGTCGTTCATGTAACGCTGGGCCAGGCGTAAAACCGGGGCCGGCAGCGTCGCGGACAAGAGCAGCGTCTGTCGAACCTTCGGGCAACGGCGCAGGATGCGTTCAATATCGGGCCGGAAGCCGATGTCGAGCATGCGGTCGGCCTCATCGAGGACGACGTAGCGGACGCGATCGAGATTCAGCGTGCCGCGCTGCAGGTGATCGATCACGCGGCCGGGGCTGCCGACCACGAGGTTGCAGCCTTTCTTCAAGGCCGCCAATTGGGTGCCGATGCGCTGACCGCCATAGATCGCCAGTGGACGGAAATGGTTGCTGGGAGCCAGCTTGACCGCTTCCTCGGCGACTTGCACGACGAGTTCGCGCGTCGGCGCGAGGACAAGCGCTTGCGGGCCCGGCTCGTTCTTATCGCGCCAGGCGTTGAGAAACGGCACCAAGTAGGCCGCGGTCTTGCCGGTGCCCGTTTGGGCCTGGCCAATGACATCACGTCCGGAGATTGCTTCAGGAACTAGGGCGGCCTGAATAGGGGTAGGATCCCGATAACCAACACGCTCCAGGGCCGCAAGAACTGTACGAGAAAGGGACAATCCGTGGAAACCGCTCTGCGGTTCCGCCAACAATGCCGTCGTCAAACAAACCTCCCGAACCTAATCAACTTACCTTTAATTAATCCATCCTTTAAATCTTTAAAAGATAGTGAACTATACGCTATTCCCTGAATTTTGTCCAGGGGGTTCAATTGACGGATTGGGCAAGGAGAGTAAAGCAGCGCGCGGATTCGCTATCTTGGCATTGCGCCGCTTGGTGGAAGAAGAAACCACTCCCGACAATAGTGGCTCGGAAATCAGACAAGTACCCGCAAAACCCACCAGCTGACAGCAGCGATCAGTGCGGACGCGGGAATTGTCATAAGCCATGCCCAGACAACGCGTTCGGCGACGCCCCAGCGCACGGCGCTCAGGCGCTTGAGGGCCCCGACGCCGATAATGGACCCGGTGATCGTATGCGTCGTGCTGACGGGAATGCCGCCGAAAATGGTCATAATAAGCGTTACGGCGGCACCGGTTTCAGCGCAAAAGCCGTCAACGGGGCGCAGGCGGATGATGCGTTGGCCCATTGTCTTCACGATCCGCCAGCCGCCGAAAAGGGTCCCCAGGCCCATCGCCAGGTGACAAGCCAAGACGACTTCCGTGGGAACCTCCGTGGGCGTGGCAAACTTTGAACCTCCCTGGCTGGCGGCAATCAACAGGACGAAGATGATGCCCATGGTCTTTTGGGCGTCATTGCCGCCGTGGCCAAGGCTGTAGAGCGAGGCCGAAATCAGCTGGCCTTTTCGGAAAAGTTTGTCGACGCGCCGCGGCGTCGCTAGATGGAAGGTCCAGGTAACCGCAAGGGCCACCAGCAGTCCTATCGTCAGTCCAATCATCGGCGCCAAGAATATGAAGAGAACGGTCTTGCCGATGCCGTCCCACTCCAAAGCCGACATGCCCGATTTGACCAACGCCGCTCCAACCATGCCGCCAATCAGGGCGTGCGATGAACTGGTCGGCAGGCCCCAATACCATGTAACCAGGTCCCACGCGCAGGCAGCGATGAGGGCCGAGGCAATTAGGCGATTGTCGACAATCGCGGGGTCCACGATTCCTTTTCCCATCGTGGCCGCAACTTTCAGGTGGAAGACCAGAAATGCGATGAAATTGAAGAAGGCCGCCCAAATGACCGCCATCTGCGGGGTGAGAACGCGCGTCGAGACGACCGTGGCCACCGAGTTGGCGGCATCGTGAAATCCGTTGAGGAAATCGAATGCCAGCGCCAGAACGATCAAGCCCCAAACAATCAGCCCCAACTCCGCAAAGGGAACCGTTCCAAGATTCTTGCCGGCGCTTTCGAGAAAGTGCATCCGAACCTCGTTCCAAGAAACTAGGATCCCTTAATGACAATCTCGGAAATAACCAAAGCCGTGTTTTTGCATGCATCCACTGTCTCTTCCAGCCAGCTATAGAGTTCGCGCCATTTGATGAGTTGGAGTATGTCCGGCGGATTGACGAACAGGGCGCTGTCGCTGTCACGATAGATTGTGTCCGCCTCGTTTTCCAGGCGCGTGATTTCCTTGAGGTGGCTCTGCACGGCTTCGGGATCTTTCATGGTGCGGACAAGGCGGATGGCATGTTCTAAATGCAGGCAGCAGTCTTGTATGATTTTGGCCATGGCCACGGCTTCGGGCGTTGGCCGGTCGATGCGGAAGACGCCGAAGCGATGCGAAGTCTCTTCCATATTGTCCAGGATGTCGTCCAGCGAAGTAGCCAGGGCGTGAATGTCCTCGCGGTCGATCGGGGTGATAAAGCTGCGGTCCAGGGCCTGAATGATCCGCTCGACCATGTCGTCCCCGGCTCGCTCCTCGTGCTTCAGTTCATTGCTGCGCGCCGTTAATCGATCGAACTCCGTGACCATGTCCAAGAATTTCCCGGCCGCCCGACTGATGACGGCCGCGACCTCATCGAACATATCGAAGAACTTCTCTTCGCGAGGGATCAGGCTAAAGCGCATGGCATTACGACTCCATTGCAGGTTGCCGGGAGAGACTTTGCAGTTAAGCACAATCTTCACGAAACTGTCACTTTGTTTTCACATTTGTCTGAGCCTTTGTACGCCCCGGCCGCGATAATGGCTGCAAACTCGGCAAGATTGTTGCCCACGGATTGGCAGACTGTCCTGCGCGAGCATCAACTCAGGTGCAATAGAGCCCGGGTTTGTCGCCGGATAGCTTATTGACAATCACGAGCCAAGTTGGCCTTTGGACTTGCCACCTTTCCATGGGTTAACTTGAATATCTCTCAGTCCTGCATTAGGGGAGTAACTCTGTATGGGACCTCGTTTGATCCTCGAGTCCGGGGGGGATTGCGCCTCTCATTCGCTGCTAGTCGATCAAGCGACCTCACTGGGCCGCAATCGAACGAATTCGATCGTTGTGAACGATCAGCACTCATCGCGGAGGCACGCAGAGATTCTTTGCGAAAACGGCAGGTGGATGCTGCGCGACTGCGACACCATGAATGGCACGCGCCTGAACAATCAACGGATTTGCCAACCCACGCCTCTCTCCGAGGGCGACGAGATTCGCATCGGAGACACGCGCTTTCGCTTTACTCTAAAGGAAACGGGAGCGGAGACAGCAGCCAACCCGCTGGAAACCGCCTCGCCTCACGTGATTTCGATTCCGGATCCCGGTCTGGCTTCCACTCAAGAACACACCGATCTCCAGGCGGACGAATTGACCGCCCTTTGCTCTTTGCTTTCCGGGCCGGTTGACGAAGCGACTCCGCGAACCATCGTGGCCCGGGCGCTGGTCACGGTTTATCAACAGACCGGCGCCAGCGTCGTGGGCTTTCTCAGCCTGGATGAAGAAGACCCCTTGCCCAAGATCGTCCACCCCGAACTGACCCGCGTCGACATTCACTTGAGCCGGCGACTAACCCAGCAGGTGCAACGGGAAGGGAAGCGTATTTGGTTGGGTTCGCAAGTTGCCCAGGCGGAAGAGAATGAGAGCCTACTGTCGTTCACGGACGCCGTTTGTGTGCCCTTGAATGCCGGCAAAGCGCCTCTTGGGGCGCTGCACGTCTACAAATCGGGCAAGCACTTTAGCGATCGCGACGTGCGCTTTTGCGAAGGCGTGGCGGGCTATCTGGCTAATTGCTTGCAGGTGCTGCGTGCCCGCCGCCAACTTGAAGCCGAAAACCTCCGCTTGCGCAGCCACGGCCCCGCGGCGGACGAGGTGCTCTTGGGCGCCAGCGCGGCCATGCACAAGGTGCGCCAGGAAATCGCCCGCATTGCCCCGCGCCAGGCCACCGTATTAATTGTCGGGGACAGTGGGGTTGGCAAGGAACTCGTCGCCCTGTCGATTCATCGCCAGAGTCTGCGCCGCGATGCGCCGCTCGTGACCGTCAATTGTGCCGCTATCGCCAGTCATCTCATGGAATCGGAGTTGTTCGGCCACCGTAAAGGCGCTTACACCGGAGCCCATAGCGATCGGAAAGGCGTGTTCGAGCGGGCCGATGAAGGCACTCTGTTTCTCGACGAGATCGGTGAGCTTTCGCTCGAATGCCAGGCCAAACTCCTCCGCGTCCTTGAAGGAAAAAGCTTTCAGGCGCTCGGTGGCGAAACGGACATAAAGACGGACGTGCGCATCATCGCCGCCACCAATCGCGATTTGGAAACGCAAGTCCAGGAACGCGGGTTCCGTAAGGATCTTTTCTTCCGACTGGGCATTCCGATTCGGGTGCCGCCTCTACGCGATCACGCCGAAGACATCCCTTCCCTGGTCAAGCATTTTATCGATCGCCTCGCCACCGAATATCGGCGGCAAATCAAGATCACGAAACCGGCCCTGGACCGTCTCCAAACCTACTCCTGGCCGGGCAACGTCCGGCAACTGCGTTCCGTGCTCGAACATGCCGTGGTCATGAGCGACGGAGACACAATTGATGTGGCCGACCTGAAGCTTTCGGGAGACGCCGGCGAAATTCCGACTAAGCTGCCGAGCTTGAATCTGGAAGAACTTGAGGCGTCGGCTATTTGCCAGGCGCTGATGGAAATGAAAGGCAATCTCAGCCAGGCCGCCAAGGCGCTGGGCATTCACCGCGACACGCTCAGCACGAAAATGAAGAAATACAATATTGAAAAAGACGGTTTGTGAAGCCCCATCATTATTCCAAGGCGTGCGGGTTCACGCCAATAGCCACAATGCTGCAACCGATAACGATGGGCAAACCGAGTTCGCGAGCTTTTGCCACCACGGCGGGATCGTCAGCCCCGGGATTGAACCACACTTCCTTGACCGGCTTGCGAGCAATATCTTCCAGCGCCTTGAGCGCCGCTTCCTTAGGCAAATAGATGCTGACGCGATCGAGTTCCGTCACGGGCACATCCAAGACCGAACGGTACACCGGATGACTTTCAATTACGTTCTCCCGTGGGTGAACGGGATACACCGTATACCCTTGGCTCGCATAAGCCCGCACCGCTCTATTTCCAAACTTGCCGCGATCCGCGCTAGCGCCAATGATTGCAATTGTTGGTTTAGGCATGACATTCAGATCCCTAGCCTCACCACTCGCCTCTTGGAAGGCGCCATTTCGTTTCATTTCATTTCACGCACACACCCGTTTTGACGCAACTCCTTGCCGGCAATCGAGTGAACGAAATGAGACGAAAGCCTTGGGTCGGTTGAGTGAAACGAAACCAAGAATTGATAAATCGCCTCGGTTATTGCAGCGAACAGCGAATAACTGACAAAGAATGAAAACGAAAAATCCTCACCGCCGCCTTTGGATTCTAAAGCAACGGTGAGGATTTGTCGCGGCCCGCCATCATCAAATGGCGTGGCCGGTGGGATCCAGTGGTTTCGCGTTAACGACGACGGTGGAAGGCGCCGGATCGGCCTCATTCTTCCCATGAATGGCGTCGAAAACCTCTTGGCGGTGGACCGGCACCTCCTTGGGGGCGACGATGCCCAGCCGGACCTTGTCGCCGCGAATTTCGACGACCGTCACGGTGATGTCGTTGTTAATTACAATGCTTTCGTTTTTTTTTCTGGACAGTACTAACATCGCTGCCTATCCTTCTAAACTGGGAAGCCAATCTTAGTAGCTGATTCCCACGTGCCGGAAGACAGCAAGGAAGCACGCCGGCAAAGCTCCACCTTCTCCTGTAGGAACCAGGTGTGAGTCTCAAGGGACGGGGTCTGTACCAAGATCTATCTTTTTTGGCGGGGGAGACTCCATCGCCGCTGAGACTTCATCGTTAGTGATTTTATTCGTATGACTTACGTCCGTCAAGCGAATGCGGGGCTATTCCCCCGTTATTTCAATTCCTATCGGCATCCGTCATGTCAATAGCCGGATTAGCCAAAAACACAGAAAACTCGTTCAGCTGTCCGTAGATTTGTGATAATTGGTCACGGTGCGCGCATAGGGCCTATGCGGACCTTTGTGGTGGTTTGGGTAATTTGGAAATCTTTTCGTTTTTTTACTGCCTTGGTTTTGCTGGTGATCTCCCTTGTTGCACACTCAAATAATGTTGCGCCAGCTGACGTACGGTCGCGCTGGGATCGGCGCGAGCCATTTGGTCGAGGCGATCACTCAGATTCCGCAAATCCAATTGCACCGCTGCCCGGATGGCGGCACTGCGCACTGCCGGCGATTTATCATGGCTGAGGTGGCGAATCCACGTATTGGCATCCAAATCGGACCCCGGATTGAGATACTGGAGCACTTCCAGCCGAACAGCTGGCTTGGAGTTAGTGATCAAACGTCCAAGCTGAATTGCTTCGACGGTTAACCCGCGCTCGGCCAAGGCCATTTCACATAGGCGGCGAACCTGCTCATCGGGATCATTTAGCCAACGCAATAAATCATCATCACCGAGCACATCGGCCGCTCTGGGTTGACGCCTGACAGCGTCCATGGCCTGACGCCGCACCTCGGCCGCTTGATCGTTCAGGAGGACTACTACTTCCTTGAAAAGATTCATCCTGGGTTCGCAAGCCAGTTGCACAGCTTTGATCCGATTGGGGGAAGCCGCATCGTGCAAGGCGGCCTTGAGCAATTCTTGGATTGCTCCTTGCGGAGCGGAACTCCTAGCGATCAGGTTGTCGCTCAAGTCGAGGGCCGCCGCGCGAACGTCAGAATCCTCCGCGTAAGCGGCGCCGGCAATAATTTTTTCAACCGCGCTGTCCAATGATTCGGCAGATTTTGAATGAGAAGGAATTTCGAGCTGCCATTTCCCAATCAAGGCCAATGCCTTCTGTTGGCCCGCGGAGCTGAAACGGGAGAAATCATCGGCGATGCGATGGATCAGACCTTTAGTGCGGGGATCGTCAACGCCCCATCTCTTAGTTAAGCCCTCCAGCGCTTCACTGAAATTGGCGCAGGATTGAGCGTCGTTTACTTCCATGCCCTTAAGTAGACCGGGTACGACCGCCCCTTCCAGGCTGACTACGCGATCCACCCAGACGGTCCGGTTGCTGTCCGTCGTCTTGGCCAGGCTACGTAAGTAATACCAAGATAGGACCGGCCCACGCTGGGACCAGAGAATGCCGGCAAAGGCTAACAGCAGAACGCATATTAAGCCAACAACTGTTTTCTTGCGCCCAACGATGCTTTGTAGCATTCCTCATCTCCCGGACAGGGTCGCGCCAAAACTATCCGCGACCAACGATATAGGTCTGGAGAAGCCAGCGAGGCAAGGCCAATTCCCGGACCGGTAAATTGAGCATTTCCGGCAAAATCCTTCATGTCCGCAGATGCCGCAGTTCGATGATAAGCGGTGCGTTCCTGTTTATCGTTTCGCGCCTGCCCGGTGTGGCCCCCGGGCGCGAAACGTGAAGCAGCTTGATAAACCACTAATTCCTCGTACCCTGAGGTGCTTGATGGAAAGGGGACGCCTAGAGAGCGGCTGGCTGCTTTTGGCGATCCTTGTGTTGTGGTTGCCGGCAAGGATTAACGCCGAGGAAGCCAAGTCGACCAAGCTTTCGTCCGTACCTTTGGAGGAGCTTCCCGCCCGCGCCCGAGAGAAGGTGCGCGCGGTGCTGGAGCATCCCACGCTGCGCACAACGGGACCCGCCGAAACATTCGCCTGCCAGCCGGCCCAGTATCACGAGTTTCTCGATCGTCCGGACAAAGCGGTGGAAATGTGGCGCAAGCTCGGCGCCAAGTGCATCAGCATCACCGACCGCGGCAAGGGCCGCTTCGGCTGGTCCGATGACCGAGGCAACGACATCGGGTGGGACACGGTCTATAAGGGCCCAAAGATGCGGATCTGGTACGCCGAAGGAAAGGTAAAGCCCGGCACACTGCTGCCGACGGTGCCGGTCCGGGCTGTCGTCGTCTTTCACTACACCGAAGGCCACGACACCAAAGGCCGATCCCTGATTCGTCATCAGGCGGACTTGTATGTCCTTACCGATAGCACCGCGGCCGCTTTGGCTGCCCGGATACTTGGGCCTTCCGCCCCACGTCTGGCCGAGAATTACGTTGCCCAGTTGCAGACCTTTTTTGCCGCCCTTGCCTGGTACTGCCAGCAGCATCCCGAGACCACGAAATAAAGCTCGTTTAGCGGCGAGCCTCGGGCGAGCGCGTAGCGCTACGCGCTCGCCCGAGGCTCGCCGCTAAACTGGCGCTCGGCTTGACAGAATCCGCACTCGACGGCATACCCATCCGTCCACAGATCAAAGATGGAGAAGGACATGGTCCAGACCCTGCCGGAGCCGGAAGTGGTGCGTTGCTACTTCGATGACGGATTCACCCCCCGCTTGCCGGCAATGTGCCTGCGCTGGGATGCTGAGAAACAGGGCGAGATCGAGCGAATTTGGGCCTTGCCGCAAGGCGTGCAAATGGCGGGGACCGCGCCCGAACGGTTCGGCATCAGCATTCAGCGCTGGGGCGACGACTCCTATGCGGTCCGCCTCCTTTGGAACTTCACATGCCTGAGTTGGGCTTGCTTGACTCGCTCGCAGCTTTTGGAAAGCGATCTCTCGGCTCTCCTGGAAGCTATGGGCACCGACCTTTGGTATCTTTTGGATCAACGCGTTGGTTTAGAATGGCAGGAGCCCGACCAAGCGGCTTGATGCGGAAAAAAATTCCAACATTTTTCCAAATTCCGCGCGAACCTTAACTACACTTGACACGTCTCCTACAATGTCCGTCGTAGCCGAGCCATCTTTTTTCGCCTTTTGCGCAAAAAGACGCCCGGTTAGACGTATTCTAAGTAGAATTTCAAGGTGAGTTTGTTCATTCGAGGGTATTAGTCCGCCGATTCTATTAACGTGAGGCAACAGGCGCTTGCCCAAGAGCAAGTGCCAGTCCTCTATCTCCTTAAGATCGCCGGAGGTCTGTCATGGCCGTGATTACAGCGAAGTCCTGGGTCCTTAGTGGCATTTCCGTCCTAAACGACGGTAAGGCCGGCTGGGTGCGCCTTGGTTCCCTGTATCAGGGCCAAGTACAGGCGCCGCCGATCCCCTTCTCGATGCGACACCCGTCAATGGGCTGTCGGGTTCGGTTTACCGAACCCGTACAGCGGCAAGACCATGTCGATAATTTCGACGTGGGCCATGCCGCCCCACGAGCCGGTCGGCTCGTCAGCCTAGCTGGTGTCCTCCTTCAGAGTCCGCGCTTAGCAGCCTCGGCATGCTGGCCGGCAGCGAGCAAACGCAAACGTTTGTCCCGTTGCTATAGGACCAGTAAACGCACGACGGCCAGGACAGCGCACAGGACTTTGATACGGGGATTCTGAGCCTGGAGGAGTGGCTAGTGGTTAGTGGAGAGTGACCTGCAATACTTCATTCTTCCACTTTTTCGCTCCCTCAACTTATGGCTCTTCTGGCCTGACCTAACTGTCGCTGTCCCCAAGCTTTCCAAGCGAACTGTGGCGTGTCGTTTCGTGGCAACTGATTGGCATCTACTTCTTCACTAGCCACTAGCAACTAGCCACGAACCACTTGCTGAAGGCACGCGGAATTCTCCTTGCCGCCGAACCGCTGATCCTTGGCCGGGCTAGGACCTTCCGCACGGGGTGTAAACCATCCACGCATGGATCGAGATGGATACTTCAAGAATGAGCTGGGATGAAATTACGAAGCTGGTGGAGCGGGCCCGCGCCGGCGACCGCTCGGCGTTTGGTTCGCTCGTGGAACGCTTCCAGGGCACGGTCTACGCCATCGCGCTGAGCCGTCTGCGCAACCCGACCGAAGCTCAGGAACTGACGCAGGAAGTTTTCTTGCACGCCATGCGCAAGCTAAGCCAACTGCGCGAGGCTAACTGCTTCGCCGGCTGGCTGCGCCAGATCACGGTGCGCATGGCGCTTAACCGCTTGACGCGGCGCGGCCCGTTCCTGGGGACGGACCCGGGACTCCTCGAGCAGACGGAGTCGGATGGCACGAGCCCGCTCGATGAGTTGCTCCGCGCGGAGCAGTCGGCGGCCTTGCATCGCGGCCTGGCCCGGCTCAAGCCGCTCGACCGCGCGACGCTGGCGGCTTTCTACTTGCGTGGCCGATCGCTCAAGCAAATGAGCCGCGAGTTCGAAACGCCCGTCGGCACGATCAAACGCCGTCTGCACGTCGCGCGAAACCGGTTGCGCAAGCACCTGGAGCGGCGCCGGGAGTCCGTGTGCGCTTAATAACAGAATTGCCCCGTTTAGCGGCGAGCCTCGGGCGAGCGCGATGCAACGCGCTCGCCCGAGGCTCGCCGCTAAACGTTTATAGCGACTATGAAGCCAGCCCGCGCTCCCTCACTTCCGGATACTTAATTCTGGAATGATAAAGGGCAACTAAGCTCTTACACAGACTCTCCTCAATGCGATGCAATTCGGTCAGCGTCAGGCCGCTTTCATCGAATTGGCCATCGAGCAGGCGTTTCATGAGCAGGTCGTGGACAAGCTTGCGCAGGCTGTTGGGAGTCGGATCGGACAGAGCCCGGCTGCTGCTTTCAACCGCGTCGGCCAGCATGACAATGCCGTTTTCGCGGGTGAGCGGCTTCGGTCCGGGGTAGCGAAAGGCGGGCTCCAACTGTTCCGGCGTGCCATTGCCCAGGCTCTCTTGCAGGCGCATGGCTTCACGGTAGAAGTATTCCACCAGCGTGGTGCCGTGGTGCTGCTGGATAAAGTCGATGATTGGCCGGGGCAGGCCATATTGTTCTCCCAGGGCCAGTCCATCCTTGACATGGCCGATGATGATCAGCGTGCTGAGGGCCGGTTCCAGCGTGTCGTGACGATTCTCGCCGGTCTGGTTTTCGATGAAATAGTGCGGCTTGAGCATCTTGCCGATGTCATGGAAATAACTGCCGACGCGCGTCAGCAACGGATTGGCGTCGATTGCCTCGGCAGCCGACTCGGCAAGCGTCGCGACGGTCATGCTGTGTGTATAAGTGCCCGGTGCGCGGCGCACCAGTTCTTGCATGAGCGGGTGGGACCCGTCCGCAAGGTCAAGCAGGCTGATGTCCGTGACAATCCCGAAACAGCGTTCGATGATCGGCAAGCAGCCGCTGACAATGAACCCGGCGAGCGTCCCCCAGAGAAAATGCCGCCCGGCATCGACTAGCACAAACCGGTAGTCCTGATTGGCCAACAGACCGATGGCGAAAGTCAGAAACAAGTACGATGCGCCGGAACCGATGCCGATTTCGACGATGCGAGTGCGGGTGCGGACATTGCGCAACGATAAGACCGCAGTGGACAGCCCACCCATCTGCAGCACCAATTGATGAAGATCATTGCCCAATGCGACAGTCGTCGCCAAAGAGAGACTCAAGGACATCAGCAGGGCAAACTGGGGATTGTAGGAGATCGTCAAAACCAGAGTGGTCACGGTAAGTGGAATGAGAACGGCATACCAGGGCGGCCGGCTCAAGAGGAGCCCGAGCGCCAAGGTCAGAACAGCAAGAGCGCAGACCCCAACGATTTTCGGCAGGCTCTCGGCAAGGGCGTGTTGAAAGCGGATCACGTACAGGAAGACGAGCGCGGCCAATAGGCTCATGATAAGAAAGAGAGCCGACCCCTGGCGCAGCTTATCGCCGGCGGTCTGCTGATCTCGGTAGGCCTGATGCTCTTCTTCCAACAAGGCCCATTGCTGGGCCGTAATCTTCTCGCCGCGCTGGACTAACGGCGTGCCGCGTGGATAGGTCTCCATGACGGGTGTAACGCCGCGTCGCGCCTCCTCGTAGGCGGCCGGATCGTCACAGTTTTCCTGGCGGAGCTTTTCCACGGCCTTGTCGCGGGCCAGGTCGGTCTGCGGTTGATTGATGACTTCAAAATTGACGCGGGCGTGTAGATCGCGCGGACTGGCCTCGCCAACGCGGTAGGGAAGAGGTTGGCCCCAAAGAAAAGCAAAGAGCGTGGCGGCGATGGTGGTCGTGAGCACCGCCGAAAGCCGGAGCCAGACATGCCGTTGCCCCAGATCGGGCAATACCGGATCGTCGCACCGCGAGGACCGCCGCCGGCCATTCCATTGGCCCAGCCGCGATTTCTTCTTGATAGGACCAAACATAGGGTTCAATCTCGTACTCGCGCTCCGCGCGAGTCGCTGCTCGGGACAGCCTGCATCCCGATTGCGACGCCATAAAGGCGCCTTGGCGTTTCATGGACCGCGGGGCATCGCAGTCAGCGCATTCCCGCGCGGAGCGCGGGAACGAGGGAATAAGGGAACGTAGAGGAATGAGAAACGGCCCAGCATCCTTGCTTGCATCCATTTCGGTTAAGTCTTCCCCTTTTTGCCCTTTTCGCCTTCCTTTTCATAAGCCCGCAAAATCCGTTGCACGAGCGGGTGGCGGACAATATCGTGTTCATCGAGATAGACAATAGCAATTCGATCCACCTCGCGGAAACGGTGAACGGCGTCGATGAGACCGCTCCGCATTGTCCGCGGCAGGTCGGTTTGGGTCACATCTCCGGTCACGATAATCTTCGAGCCCTGGCCCATGCGCGTCAGAAACATCTTCATCTGCGGCACGGTGGTGTTCTGGCCTTCGTCGAGAATGATGACGGCGTTATTGAGGGTACGGCCGCGCATGTAGGCGAGCGGCACGATCTCAATGATGTCGTTGTCCATGTAGCGCTTCACTTGATCTGGCTCCATCATGTCGTTAAGCGCATCGAACAACGGGCGCAGATAGGGATTCACCTTGGCTACCAGGTCGCCGGGCAGAAAACCGAGGCGCTCGCCCGCCTCGACCGCCGGCCGGACGAGCACGATCTTCTTGACTTCCTGTTGCCGCAGCAAACTGACGGCCATGCCCACGGCGAGATAGGTCTTACCGGTTCCCGCCGGACCGACGCACAAAACACAATCATTGCTTTGCATCGCTTTGACGTAGCGCCCTTGCCCATCTGTCCGGGGGCGAACATATTTGCTGCCCTTGGTTTCCTTGAGCGCTCCCTTGTCGCTGGGAGGACCAAGGCGATCGGCGCCGTTTTGCACGACTTCGATAACGGTGCGGACGTCTTCCGGTGAAATCGCCCCTTGCTTCTTGAGGAGCAAGCGTAGCTGTTGAAAGACGCGTTCAGCCTGATCGACAGGCGTCTCGTCACCTTTGATCTGAATCGTATCGCCCCGTGCGATAAGGCGGACGCCGAGCGCGTCGCGCACCTCGCGCAAATACTGATCCCGGCTGCCAAAAAGCAAAAGGGCTTCGTCACGATCATTCAAAGTAATGGTTAGTTCTTGAGGCATGGGCACCATGAAATTGACAGTTGCGTTTAGCGGCGAGCCTCCGGCGAGCGTGTTGCCTTACTCGCTCGCCGGAGGCTCGCCGCTAAACGTTATTTAAGCCACCAATACGCAACCGGCGCGGCGAAAATCACGGCATCGACCACATCCAGAGTGCCACCGAAACCGGGAACGATTTGCGAGGCATCCTTTTTTTGACAATCGCGTTTGATAAGTGATTCCGCCAGGTCGCCTAGAACGCCTGCCAAGCCGACCGTTAAGCCGAAGCCGACCGCACGCATGTCCGAATCCAATAGCACGGGACCGAGCCGGCCCAAGCCAACGGCCACAATGATTGATATTACCATGCCGCCCGCAAAACCCTCCCAGGTCTTCTTGGGGCTCAGGATCGGGCTCATGGCGTGGCGGCCCAGCAGACGACCCGTGAAATAAGCGCCAATATCGCAACATTTGGGCACGAAGATGGCCAAGGCCAGGGCCTGCGTGCCACAAGAAACGCCGTCTCTTCCGCCAGGCAACCAACGCAATTGAGCGAAGAAACTCGGCAACAGCCCCAAATAAGCGGCAATCCAGATCGTCAAGGCGATACGCACCAGCGACTCGCCGGGTTCGCGAAACGCAATCATTTCCACTACAAAAGCGGACAGAATGACGGCTGCAAAGGTTCCCACAACCCACGGCCAAGGATCGCTTTGCAGGAGATGGCCCGGCCAGTTGGCCACGATCATACTAGCCACGGACGCTTCAGTGAGCCAAGCAAAGGGACGCCCCGAATCCGGTAGCAGTTGAGTAAGTTCAATGCAAGCAGTGAGGCTTATCGCGAGTAAGAAGAGGAATAGGAAGGGAAACCAAGGCGCCAGCCTCTGATCGAAGACCAAAACTCCCACTGAAAGGGCGGTAAGAATCGCTCCCATCCATAGCCGGGTTTGGAGCATGCGCTACTAGGCAATGATGAATGTTGAATGTTGAATGTTGAACATCATTTATTGAGCCCGCCAAATCTCCGTTCCCGACTGGCATAATCTCGCAACGCCTGATGCAGTGTCTCGCGGTTGAAATCCGGCCAGCACTTTTCGGTCACCCACAGTTCGGCGTACGAGATTTGCCAGAGAAGGAAGTTGCTTACCCGCATTTCACCGGCGGTGCGAATGAGCAAGTCGGGATCCGGCATGCCGGCGGTGTAAAGCGCGTTGGAAATCAAGTCTTCGTCGATATCCTCCGGGTCGAGTTTGCCTTGTTTGGCTTGGCGAGCAAGATCGCGCATGGCGTCGAGAAGCTCGGTTCTTCCCCCGTAGTTGATGGCGAGGCAAAGAACCGTGCCTGTGTTGTTCCGGCTCAGCCGAATGCTCTCGTCGAGTTCATGCAACACATTAGCCGGCAGATCGCCACGGCGGCCGATCATGGAGAAGCGAATATTCTGCTCCATGATTTCGGCCCGTTCCTCGATCAGGTATTGTTCGAGCAAGGCCATGAGAAAATCGAGTTCGGCCTGAGGTCGTTTCCAGTTTTCGACGCTGAGGCAATACAACGTCAATTGTCCGATGCCGAGCCGGCAGCATTCCTCGACCGTGGCGCGCACGCTCTGCGTTCCCCGGCGATGGCCTTCCACGCGCGGCAAACCGCGCTGCTCGGCCCAGCGGCCGTTGCCATCCATTATGATGGCGATATGCGCCGGCAGCCGTGCGGGGTCGAGACCGACAGCGGCAAGTCGTTGCAATGTTTCTTCGGAAATATCAGAGGCTGACGGCATTGGGCCCATTTCCCCTGATGGTTTGCCCTCGATCCGGTCCTACGGAGATGATGCTTACCGGCAAGCCGAGCAAATCCTGGAGCCGGTCCACGTAGCGGCGCGCGGTTAGCGGCAAATCGGCCTGACGCCGTATCTTGCTGACATCGACCGTCCAACCGGGCAACGTCTCATACACCGGCTTGCATCGTTCCAGCAAGAAAGCATCACTTGGGAAATAGTCAATGCGCCGGCCATCAAGCTCATAGCCTGTGCAAATGCGGATTTCTTCCAAGTCACTGAGCACGTCCAGCAACATCACGGCCAATTCATCGGCGCCTGAGATGGCTGCCGAGTAACGTGCCGCCAAGGCGTCAAACCACCCGCAGCGCCGCGGCCGACCGGTCACCGTGCCATACTCGCGGCCCGTCTTGCGAATCTGTTCTCCGATCGCGTCGTGCAACTCGGTCGGAAACGGGCCTTTGCCCACGCGCGTGCTGTAGGCCTTGATGACGCCGACGACGCGCGTCAAATTGCGCGCCGGCACGCCCGACCCGCTCCAGACGCCCGCCACGGAACTGTTTGAACTCGTCACATACGGATACGTTCCGTGATCAACATCAAGCAAACTGCCTTGGGCGGCCTCGTAGAGAATGCGCTTGCCCTGGCGTAGACCATCGTGAAGCAGACGCACCGTGTCGGCGATGAACGGCCGCATTTTCTCGGCGTATCCGAGATAGTCTTCGCAAACGGCATCGGCATCCAGCGATTTGTAGGCCGGAGACAGCCCTTGCAGGAGGTGATTCTTGCGCGCCACAATGGACCGCAACCGCCCGCGCAAATGATCGGGATAGAGCAATTCGCCGACACGAATGCCACACACCCGGCCGACCTTGTCTTGATAACAAGGCCCAATTCCTCGCCCCGTTGTGCCGATCGAGGCATCGCTCTTGAGTTCGCTCAAGCGCTCTTCTTCGAGATGGTACGGGAAAATAACGTGGGCATGATCGCTGAGCACCAGATTGTCGCCGACCGCGACACCCGCCTTGCGGAGGTTGTCCACTTCCTCGAGAAAGCGGGGCGGATAAACCACCACGCCATTGGCAATGACGGAACGAACTTGCTCTGGCCGCAAAACCCCGGTGGGCAGCAGCGAAAGTTTGAACGTCTGCCCGTCACAGACGATTGTGTGACCGGCGTTGGCCCCGCCGTTGTAGCGAACGACAAAGTCGTGCTGGTCCGTGAGCAGATCGACAATTTTGCCCTTGGCCTCGTCGCCCCATTGCAGGCCGACGACACAGGTGCAGCCCATGGCGTTGATCCCACGCGGTTCGGGGCCGCGTTTCCTAGAAAAGATTAGCCGCGGCGAGTGCGGGCCAAACATGCAAACGCCCGCGACCAACATGGCCTCGGGCCGTCTTTATGTTACGCATTTTCGCGCCGTTCGTCTTTGTAGCGGGGCTTCCGCAGGTGGTCAAGCCTTCAACACCCGCCCATTCGTCCCATTCTCGGCCTCGGATATAGCTTTGTTCGCCGACCCTCTGACCCTGTTGCTCAATTGGCGCTGATCCAGAGGGTCGGAGCCTGATCCTCAGGATCAAAGTGGTGATCCAGAGGGTCCAGCTGCAAAAGCATGGGGCCTTCTGACATCCAAAGACACCGACTGCGCTTACCGCCCAACCCGCCCTGGAGACCCGTTTTGTTGGTCCACACGGGAGATACCTGATCCACAGGGTCGGAAGCTGGTCCACAGGGTCAATTTGCATTCTTTCACAAGAGAGTTTTCTGCGGAGTCGGAGCGTAAGCAATCGAAGCAATCGGTATTTGGTCAGTTTGCCGGCCTAGGCCTGCTTTTATGTAGGTCAAGTTGGCAACTTGACCCGCTACCGAGCAATCCGCCCACTTGCTTGTGCCCCCATAGCCCGTTATGTTTGAGGTACCATCTTTAGCTGGTTGAACTCATTTCATCATCCGCCCTTCCAGGAGCCCATTCATGGCGCGTGCGCCGGTTCTGCTCTGGCTGGCCGTTTTCACCCTGATCATATCCTCACCACAGGCATGCCGGGCCGAAGACGAGGAAGCGGTCGTCTACAAGAAGCCGCTTTCGGAATGGCTGGGCACGCTCAAAAGCGACAAAGTTGAAAAGAATCGGCGTGCTGCTCTCATCGCCGTGGGCGAGGTCGGGCTGCGCTCGCGCAAGGTTGTCCCCGCTGTGGCCGCGGCTCTTCGCCAAGACGAGTCGGCCACAGTCCGCGAGGCCGCCGCTCAAATGCTCGGGCGCCTGGCGTTCAAAGCCACCGATCTTCTCCCGGAGGCCAATGGCGCCGTCCGCGTAGCCTTGATTGAAGACCGCAAGCAGGCCTTGGAAGCTCTCATGGAGGCCTTGCGCGGCGATAAAGTCGCCAAAGTTCGCACGGCGTCAGGGACGGGGCTCGGCCGCCTGGGTCCCGATGCCGCGCCGGCCGTGGCGGCCCTGACTGCCGCGCTGAAGGATAATGACGACACCACCCGCGCCGCCGCCGCCGAAGCTCTGGGACGCATCGGCCGCGACGCCACCGAGGCCGTCCCGGCTCTCCTGGATTGCCTCAAGGACAAGAAAGCCGACCGTTTCGTGCGCATTTTCGCCGCATTCGCCCTTGGCCGCACGGAAGGAGACAGCGCCGTGGTCGTCCCCGCTCTCTCCGAAACGGTGGCGGATTCCGACAGTCTCCCCGATGTCCGGAAATCAGCCGCTGAAGCTCTCGGCCAGATCGGCCGCAGCGCGGCTGATTCGGTTCCGGTTCTTGTGAGAATCTTGACCAAGGAGCCCACCAAACAAACGGTTGAAGTTCGCCGAGCCGCGGCAGCAGCCCTGGACCGGATTCACCCAGATGCGAAATCGGTTTTGCCCGATTTGAAGGGCGCGCTCAAGGACGAAGATAAGTTTGTTCGCAGCCAGGTTCTGCACGTCCTTGGCCGTCTCGGAAGCGAAGGGACCGAAGCCGTGCCCGATGTGATTCAACGGCTCAAGGACGATCAGGTCCTCGAAGTCCGGCTGGCGGCCATCGAGGCCTTGGGCGCGCTCGGTGTGAATTCGAAGGAAGTTATCGAAGCACTTAATGCCGCTTCCCGAAGCAGCATCGCGGGGGTGCGGGACGCCGCCAAGGAAGCGCTGAAGAAATTGCAGGCGGATCAGTAGTTTTGGTATTGAATAGCTGCTTCACGTTTCGCGCACGCCAGTTCCTTGCGGGCGCGAAACTGTGAACAGAGGCCTTCGCGCTCGCCGGAGGCTCGCCGCTAAGCGAGATTTCACTTCGAGCCCTAAATCTCTGGCCACTTTTTTGTCTTTTTTACACCTCGCATTTGACTTCCCACCGGAATTTGTTCTAGAGTTTCACGCCAAAACTGAATTATGGAAATGACATCGGCTCAATCTTGAGCCCGGCTTTCGAAAGCATGGAAATGCCAATCGTCGAAACCAATCCGGCCCCGTTTCATGATGATCGGAGCCGTGCGGCCGTGGATTTCGTTCATTCATTGCTGACCGGTTCCACGTCAACCCAGAGTTCGTTGGCCGAGTTGCTCGAAGAACTTTCCCGAGTTTTCGCGGCCTCGGGAGCGGGCCTGGCTCAATGGCCGGCCGGTTCCGTCGTGGCTCGAACCGGGCAAACAAATGAGACCGCCTCCCCCCTGCCCTGGCATGATCGGCCGGAGTTATTGACGCAGATTCGCTCCTCCCCCAGAGGCATCCATATTCCCGGCAGCAATGGCAGGTCGTTTCTCCTCGTTGAAACAGGAAGCTCGCCGGGCGCCGGTTGGCTTCTGTGGTTGGAAGATAGTTCTGATCGGTCGCGAAGCGCGGCCGAAAGAGCGGCCTTGATGCTTGCCGGCAGCGCCTTAATGCAATGGGCCGCGGTTCATGGCAATGGGGCTCGGTGGGCCAAACAGCTTGAACAGGTCCACCGTCATCGCCGCTTGGAAGAAGCCGCTCCCCTCACGCGCCGCTTGGGCCACGATTTCGACAACGTGCTGACCGGCATCATGGGCTTCAGCGAACTGGCTCTGGCCCAGTTAAGTCAAGAAGCGCCGGCCCGCTCGTTTGTATCGGAGATCCTTCACGCCGCCCGGCAAGGCACGCAAATGACCTTGCAGTTGCGCTGGTTCAGCCGTCGCAATGCCGCAAATGTTCGTCCTTCTTCGTTGGCTTCTCTCTTGAAAGAGGAAGAACCCGGTCTGCGCGCGGCCTGGGGTAAAGACCTGAATTTGCATATTGAGCTTCCGAGCCTCCTTCCGCAGGTCTCGATCGGCACTGAACCGCTGACGATGCTGCTAAGGAATCTGCTGGCCAATGCCAGGGAGGCGATAACGGGACCGGGATCAGTAAGCATCACCGCCACGCCAACCCTGCTGACCCATGACGACTGTTTGGACCTGATGGGCAACCCCGCTCCGGGTCCCTTTGTTGAATTGACGGTCACCGACGATGGTTGCGGTTTCAGCGCGGAAGCAAGCCGGCTCTGCTTAAACGAGCTATTCTTCTCGACGAAGCCGCGCCATAAAGGGCTGGGTCTAGCCGTGGTATACGGCATCCTCCAAGCCCATAACGGCGCCCTGCGAATTGATGCGGGCGCCGAGCGCGGCACATCGGTCAAGGTTTATTTACCGGCGGCTCCCGGCTTCGCGCCTTCCCATGCCAAGCAGAACGGCCGGGAACGCGTCCTGATCGTCGATGACGACCCCATCATCCTGCAGCTTTGTTCGACGACGCTGGAGCGCGCGGGCTACCAAGTGCACACGGCATTGAGCGGCCCGGAGGCTTTGACTTCTTACACCGCGGCGGCTCCCGATTCCTTTCGGCTTGTGATTTCCGATATCTTGATGCCCCGCATGACCGGAGTTGATCTCGCTCGCCGACTTCGCAATCACGATGTCAATGTCAACGTCCTGCTGATGAGCGGCCAGGTCTCGGCCGACCTGGCCCAAGAAGACCTGCCCGGAGCGGCTCTTGATTTCCTAGCGAAGCCTTTTCGGCCCGATGGTTTATTGAGCGCTGTTCGCAGCGCCTTGGAACGGGGCGCCCGTCGAATTCCCGCCACCGCCGGCAGTCCCGCTTGAACGATTTCTCTTGTTTTTCGAAGGAGCAACCAGTGGTTAGCACCCAACTTCAACCGAACGGGACTATGCCCGCCCTGCCCGATGTCCATGGCTCGGGCAACGGGGACGCCGACGTACGCCGGCAAAATAAGGTCCATGGCGACCTCTACTGCGCCAGCGAGGTTAAGATCCTCGTCCTGGACGACGACCAATCCGTCTGCCGAGTCATCCAGGCAGCCCTGGCCAACAACGACTTCACGGTAGACACGGTTTCCGAAGCGGAGCACATGGAAGCGGCGCTGCGCGGCAAAGCCTATCACATTGTTATTCTTGACTATGTGATTCCGGGACTCCAATCCGAACAAGTCCTCGAATGGATCCGCGAGTGCCAGGCCGATGCCAGCATCATTGTGGTCACCGCTTATCCTTCGATCGACAGCGCGCTTAACTGTCTGCGGGCCCGCACGCACGACTACCTGACCAAACCATTCCAGATCACCCACCTACAAAAGATCGTGACGCGCTGCCTGGAGAGCAAGGGACTCTTGCGCATGTCCGAGGAGGCCCTGCGCGAATCCCTGGGCGCCGTCATCCGCGAACGCCGCAAGGCCCTGGGGCTGACGCTGGCTCAGATGGCACAGCGGACTAGTGTGTCGCTGGGATACCTGTCGCAAATCGAACTGGGCAAGAATTCGGCCTCAATCGAGACGCTGTACCGCATCTCGCTGGGACTGGGCGTGAAAATCGCCGACTTGTTCCAAACCGTCCAAGCGAGCCCGTGATTTGAATCTCGTTTAGCGGCGAGCCTCCGGCGAGCGCGTGGCCACGCGCTCGCCGGAGGCTCGCCGCTAAACAATTTAAACTACTCGCGAACAATCAACGCCACATCCTCGCGTTCGCGCACTTCGCCGATTATGCAGGCGGCCTCCGCGCCGCGTTTGCGGGCATTTTCCACCAGCTCCTCGGCCCTGTCGGCGGCCACGCTTATCAATAATCCACCCGACGTTTGGGCGTCGTAGAAAAACTCCAAACGCACCGGATCCGGCTTCCCTTCTATGCGCATACTCGGAGCGACATACAAGGCGTTGGTCGCGCTGGCGCGTGTCAAGAACGGCTTGTGAGCCAGGCTCTCGGCGCCGGGGATCAGCGGCAATTTTCCCAAGTCGATAACGATCGTCGTGCCGCTGCCTTCGGCCATTTCAAAGGCATGGCCGGCCAAACCAAAGCCGGTCACGTCTGTCGCCGAACGCGCTCCCACTTCGATCATGGCATCACGGCCGATATCGTTTAATTGCACCATGCTGGCCAGTGCGGCGTGATAAGTCTCTTCGGGGCAATCGTTGGCTTTCGCCGCGGTCGTCACGAACCCGGTGCCGAGCGACTTGGTCAACACCAGCTTGTCGCCGGGCCGGGCGCGGGCATTGGTGAAGATGCGATCGGGATGGATCGTGCCCGTAACGGCGAGGCCGAACTTGATCTCCGCGTCGCGCACCGTATGGCCGCCGAGAATCACCGCCCCCGCCTTGACGCAGCGCTCCGCCCCTCCTTCAAGGATCTTGCCCAGCCATTGCAAACTTGGATCTTTGTCGTCGGGATAACCGACAAGATTCAAGGCCGTTCGGGGCGTAGCGCCCATTGCATAGATGTCACTAAGAGCGTTAGCGGCCGCGATCTGCCCGTAGACGTAGGCATCGTCAACCACGGGCGGGAAAAAGTCGATGGTCTGGACGATGGCCAGATCGTCCGTGAGACGGTACACCCCCGCGTCATCGTGAGTCTCGGTGCCCACGAGGAGGTTTGGATCATCAACCTTGGGTAGATGGCGCAGAACCTGCGCAATGCCCGTCGGGGGCAGCTTACCCGCTCAACCCGCGCAGGACGCGTAGTCGATCAGGCGCTTCTTACGGCCAAAAAACAACATGGCGGTATTTCTCTGCTGCTTCAGTTTTGGCGAGCGGGGGACGAAAGTCCCCCGTGGTTTTCACGGGGGACTTTCGTCCCCCGCTCGCCGTAAACACGATTAATCTTCAGTATAGCCGAGGCAGGATCAAACAAGCAGCAGAGCGAGAAATGGGCGGCTTTGTGGGCCACCGGTATTCTTACTTTTTCTTGAGGCGGGCGCCCACGGTTTTGACCATGGCCTGTTCGTCGGGAAACTCACCCGTCTTCAGCTTCGAGTAAACCAACTCGCCATTGACCGTGAGTTCAAAGCACCCTCCGCCTGCCGGGATCAATTTCATTTCACCGATCTGCTGCTTATACTCGGACAGTAATTTACTCGTCAGACTGACGGCTTCCGGCTCGTAATTTCACATCGAGCAATATTTGAGTTCGACGTCCATACCCCTGCTCCTTTCGTCTAAGAGTGCGGCAACGAGGCCAATCGGGTTTGCCGAGGATCTCTTCCTCTGAAATACTATGGTTGGCATCCCGGAACATCAAGGAAGGGTCGCAGACCCCATGGACTCGCATTATCCTATCACCATCGTGGTGCGTCATCCGCGCGAGGTCCCGTCCAAGTGCAGTATCTTGCCGCTGCGAGGCCGCCCGGACATGCTCTTTCTCGAACATCCTGTTCGCGAGCGACCCAACCTGGAAGGCTACGTTCGCCTGGCCGCGGTTGGGCCGGAACTATCCGCTGCCGATGCGGATTGTGGCCTCCTGTTGCTCGACGGCAGTTGGCGCTGGACCGGGACGATGACGCGTGACTTCCTCGAAGTGCCGCCACGTTCGCTGCACGGCTACCAGACAGCGTATCCGCGCCGGTCAAAGTTGTTTACGGATCCGGACAACGGCTTGGCGACCGTGGAGGCGTTGTTCTTGGCGTATCGCATTTTGGGACGGTCGACCGCGGGATTGTTGGATCAATACAGGTGGGGAAGCGAATTTATTCGATTGAATAAATTGGAACCCGTTTAGCGGCGAGCCTCCGGCGAGCGCGTTGCAACGCGCTCGCCGGAGGCTCGCCGCTAAACTTTGCTTTGTCATTTTTTGGATGCATCCAAATACAACCCTAGCGCCTCCGCCATTGCCGGGAGGCCCGTTGGATTCGTCTTCAGCGCGCCTGCGAAGGCCTTGAACGTTTTCTCGGCCGCGGCACGATATTTATCGTCGCCGGTTTTGATCCACAGGCGGGTCAGGTTGCGAGCCGCGAGGCTGTTGCCGGAGGGTTGAGCCCCGTCGTTTTGATCTTTCGAGCGGGCGAACAGCTTTTCGTGATCGTTTGACGTGTAGAAGAAACCTCCCGACTTGTCGCCGTAGTGTTCGATCATTTGATCCGTCAGAATCTTGGCCTCGTCGAGCCATCTCACGTCTTTGGTGGCGTCGTGCAGGTTGAGCAGGCCATGGACGAAATATGCGTAGTCATCGAGGTAGGCGTTGAGGCGGGATTCGGCCTTTTCGCCCGGCCGGGCGCCGTAAGTCCGCAAGAGCCGGCCTTCCTTGGAGCGCAGGTTCTTAAGAATAAACTCGGCCGCCTTTCCAGCGGCATCCAGGTACGATTTATCGCCGAGCACCTGTCCCGCGGCCGCGTAACCGGCGATCATTTCGCCATTCCAGGCCGTTAGCACTTTGGTATCGAGAAACGGCCTGGGTCGCTTAGAGCGGGCGTCGAACAGTTTTTTGCGGAGCGGGGCCAGTTTCGTCTCCAACTGTTCTACCGTCATTTTGCGGTCCTTGGAGACCTCGGCCAGCGCCTTGGGCAGCACCAAGATGTGATACTTCGATTCAAAGTTTACCGGGCCATCGATGTCGTAGACCTTTTTGAATAGGTCCGCATCGGGCTTCTCTCCTAGAACCGCGTCGATATCTTTCTCGGTCCAGACGTAAAACAGGCCCTCCTCACCATCGGCGTCGGCGTCCAGCGCCGAATAGAATGCCCCCTCGGGACTGGTCATTTCTCGCGCCACGAAGGCCAGGGTTTCCTGGAGGACCCTTTTATACTGCGGTTTTTTGGTTGTTCGAAACGCCTGCGCATAGACTTCAGCGAGTTGGGCGTTGTCGTAGAGCATCTTTTCAAAATGCGGAACGGTCCAGGTGCGCTCGGTGCTGTAGCGGTGGAATCCGCCGCCCAGATGGTCGTAGATGCCGCCGTTAGCCATGCGATCGAGCGTGAGAGTCACCATGCCGGCAACTTCGTCCGACTTGGTTCGCTCGGCTTCCGCCTGGAGGAGGACCAGGCCGGGAGGCGAGGGGAACTTGGTTCCTTTGAATTTACGCTCCGCCGACCCAAAGCCGCCGTAGACCGGGTCAAACTGCTCCTTGAATCCATCGACGACGGCCGCGATCAGGTCGTGTTTGAGATCGATGAGGGCAATGCCCCGCAACGCGCCGGCCAGATTGTGCTGGGTCGCCTCGGCCAGCTTATCCGCTTGCTCCAGAAGTTCCTTGGGGTGATCCTTGGCGTATTCATGGATGACCTTTAACAGCGTCTTGAAGCCGCGGACTTTTTCGCCTTCGATTTCCTTGTCCTCGCGCGGCCAATAGGTGCCGCCGACAATGGGTTTGCCCTCGGCGGTTAGAAACATCGACAGCGGCCAACCGCCGTGTTGGCTCAACGTCTCCAAGGCGGTCATGTAGATGCGATCAATATCCGGGCGCTCCTCGCGATCGACCTTGATGCATACGAACCAGTCGTTCATCAGCTTGGCCACGTCCTCGTCGGCGAACGATTCTTTCTCCATGACATGGCACCAATGGCACGAACTGTAGCCGATTGAGATGAATACGAGCTTGCCTTCTTTTTTGGCCTTCTCAAAGGCTTCCGGACCCCAGGGATACCAGTTCACCGGATTGTGCGCGTGCTGAAGCAAGTATGGGCTGCTCTCGTGAGCCAACTTGTTCGTGAATTTGGGATCTTCCCTGGCGGACTTCTCGTCGGCGCGCACGCAAACGATTCCCAGCCAACAAAACAAAATCGACCAGCCTACGTAGCGCCGCTCCATCACAAAGTCCTGTCCGCCGTGGTAGTGGTAGGGTGGGAAGAGTCTTCGAGTCCCACCTTTTTCTTGCGGGATCATGGTGGGACTCGAAGACTCGTCCCACCCTACAAACACAGCACTCAGCGCACTTCACTCGACTTTTAGTTTGACCGTCCCCGGCGGCAGACACGTTTTCTCATTGCATGCCTGCAACTTGATGCTCACCTCCAGCGGCCCCGTGTCGTCCTTGGCTCGACTGACCCGGGCTTTGATGACGAACTTGCCTTCATAGGTTGAGTAATCGCCGACGGTCGCGTCCTTGACCACTTTTCCCTTTGGATAAGCGATCTTCACATCCTTGGGTTTGTTTGCACCGGTGATTTTGACGGTGGTCTGAGCGCTGGCCAGGTCATCGTTGCCGACGGGATTGGCGTAAAGATGCCAGCCGTCCTCGACGTTAAGGGTCAAGGTCACCTCCTGCGTGCCATCGGCAGCGATTTTGCCGGCGGCGGCTTCGACTTTCACCATATCGGACGAGGTCTTCACAGCCGCCAACATAGGTGAGCAAAACAAGATCGTTGCTCCCATCGCCAAGGCCATCGCTCCTACCCATCGGAGGCTCGTAAGCATGATTGTTGTCTCCTTCGTAAACGGAAACCTGGTCACGTCATTGTCCTTATCCGTTAGCGTACTACTCCGCAATCTGAAAAACCATCACGCCGCTTGCCTCGAATTGCCGAAAAAGAAAGGAGACCCGCCGATAAGCAAGGCTAAGACGCGAGGCAGACTCGATGGCCGGGATGCGGAAGATTGCCTGGAATGCGGTGACTCCCCTGACTCCCTGTACGCGCTGCCGGGCGGCCGGCTGCCAGTGGGACCGGATCGCCGGCAAGGCGATTTGCCCCGATTGCCAAGAAGAATTGGCCCTGGGTCGCGGCGAGCCCTTCATCGAGCGTACGGAGAAACACCGGTGCACCATCTGCAGCCACCTGGGCACGGTGCGTTATATCACTTTTCCGCTCGTGCCGACCGATCCCATTGAAATGGACCTGTGCGCCGATCACTTTCGGGCTTTGGTCAGCCGCCGACTCCTGCCGCATTCTTTCCTGAAATTGCGCCGTTTGCTAAACACGCTGGAATTGCGTACCGAACAGGTGTTCCTCTTGCACGAGGCGTTTTACGATGAGAGCGGCCAGGCCCTTCAGCCGGCGCTGGAAACCAATTGACAAGCACTTGGCAAGGGTGGAGAGCCATCCACGGTCAACAGGATTTGCTCATATCTTGAGCATTCGGCTTGTCCCTCCATTCTCTGCTAGCCGGATCTCTGACTGCGCAACTGCTTGCAGCATAGAACCTTACCGCATGGCAGGTCGTGCAGTCCAAAACGGGCATGGTAATTGCTTCTAATTACGTCTGTTCTCGCTTACCCTCTCAAAGCTCTCCTCTCCCGATAACATAAGCTTCACTTGCAAAACGCAAATTGCTTTCGCATGTAAAGCGTTTCAACATCCCCAAAACAGAAACTCACACGTGAATAGGAAGGCGCAACCATGCGGCATGGCTATTTAATCGACATGGACGGAGTCTTGTACCGTGGCACCGAACTCATACCCGGCGCGGATGATTTCATCCGGCAGCTTCGGGCAAGGCGCATTCCGTTTCAGCTCTTGACCAACAACAGCCAACGTACGCGACGGGACGTGGTGGCCAAGGTAGCTCGCTTGGGGATCGACGTTGAAGAGGAACACATTTATACGAGCGCGATGGCGACGGCTCGCTTTCTGGCCCAGCAAAAACCGGAAGGCACGGCTTTCGTTATTGGCGAAGGCGGTTTGCTGACCGCCCTGCACCAAAACGGCTACGCGGTCGTCGATCATGAACCGGATTACGTGGTTGTGGGTGAAGGTCGCACGTTCAACCTGGAGCTGGTTGAGTCGGCCGTTCGCATGATCCTGTCAGGAGCTAAACTGATCGCCACCAACCTCGACCCAAATTGCCCGACCCAACACGGCCTGCGTCCCGGATGCGGGGCGATGGTGGCGATGTTGGAAATCGCCACCGGAGTCAAAGCTTTCAGTGTAGGAAAACCGAGTCCGGTAATGATGCGGGCCGCCCGCAAAGAGCTTGGCCTGTCCACCGAGGAAACCACGATCATCGGCGACACCATGGAGACAGACATTCTTGGCGGCGTACAACTCGGCTTCCATACGGTCCTGGTCCTCAGCGGAGGAACGTGTCAACAGGATTTACAGCACTACGCTTACCGGCCGGAAGTCGTTGTGGAGTCCCTTGCGGACTTCGCCGAGGTTTTGGAAAAGAAGGAGTGGGAATCGCCCTGGCATTCGTGGAAACGGAGTAGAAACCATCCTGAGAACCAAGCCATGACGCTGGCTAGGTCCTAGCGCCTCCTGCAGTCTGAGCCCGGGACGGCCTCCGAAACGGGTAACGGTGGATTGGGGTGCGAGCGGAGTGACGATGCCGCTCCGCTCGCCTCTATTTTCGCCGCCCCAGACACGACCAACCCAGCGGTTTATCCTCCGGCCCCTTGATCGGGTCGAAGCGAAATTCCCGCAATCGGATTATCTCGAAAAGTCTGCCCAATTCCTCGCGAATCTCTTCTTCGCTCACGGTCGGCGGACCTTTTTCGAGCCTTTCATTGGCATTGCCGGTTAAGAACAACCCGAGCGATCCCGCGCGCGTTATCCTCTCTAGTGTTTGCAGGTATTGATCAAGGTTAATTCGGCGCACGATGTGATAGCATCCGCGGTCAAACACAAACCCATACGGCCCGCCGATATCTTCCGGCGGATCAAGCACGTCGCCGAGCACAAACCGCGTCTTGACCCCGGCCTTGGCCTTCTTGCCTCGGCCGCGATCCAGTGCCGTTGGGCTGATGTCCAGAGCCGTCACCTCAAAGCCGCGCTCCGCCAGGTAGATGGCGTTCGATCCGGTCCCACAACCCAGGTCGATGGCTTGGCAAGGAGCGATCTTATCCTCTTCCACGACGCGGATCAATTCCGACGACGGATGCCCCGTGTCCCAGGGTGTATCGCCGGCGTGATAACGGTTGTCCCAGTGTTCCATTTCGGACATAGATAACCTCAATCGTTTAGCGGCGAGCCTCCGGCGAGCGCGTTGCAATGCGCTCGCCCGAGGCTCGCCGCTAAACTATTTGGGGAATTTCAAATGTTTGTCCAAAAACTCAAAAGTTCCCTTGCCCTGGATCTCATGGCCGCCGTTGAAAAACTCGATAGCCGTGCGATCCCCTATTCCCAGTTTATCGTATAAACGCCGCACCTTGGCATACTCGTAAGCCACTTGCTCATCCTGGCCAACGCCGTCGTCATGGCCGCGTTCGACCATGAAAGGCCTGGGTGCGATCAGGGCGGCCATCTCGGCGTAGTTAAACGTGTGGCCCAGATTGAATTCCGGCATTTCATATTCACCCGAAAACATATAGCTTCCGCGCCAGTCGATGGTCGCATTCTTCCAGACCCATTCGTTGAAGTCGCCCGAGCAGATCGATAGGCAATAGCGCGGCAACAATGCCGGCACGCGCATGGCCGTCTTGCCGCCGTAGGACAGTCCGTAAAACGCCATCCGCTCCGGATCGACAAACGGTTGCTCGGCCAGCCAGTCCAGCGTGCGTTCATGCTGGCGAACGATGAACGAGAACAGCGACAGGCCAAGCGGATTGGCCTTGCGCTGGAGAACACGAAACTTATCCTGGCCGATGTACGGGTTCTGCGGCGCGTAGACGATGTAGCCGCGGTCGGCTAGTTGCGCTCCGAAGGAGTTGTAGTACTTCGTTTTTTCCTTGGGATTGCACACGTCGGTCGGCCGGCCTTCCAGCCCATGCTGGCACACGACGACGGGACGTTTCTCTCCCGGTTTCAGGTCCTTGGGCACGAGCAGGATACCCTGAGCAAAGACGTCGGGATAAACATTGAGCATCACCTCGTAGCCTTTCCACTTGGGCTCATTATAGATTTGGCGACTTCGCGGCTCAGCCGGCTCGGTCGGCGCGGGCAGCTTGCCGATGACTTCCTCCCACAACTCCTTGCGAAACGGCTCGCAGGATTTCTGATACTTCTCCAACGAGGAGGTATCGAGCTTCGCCCAAAACGTTTCCTGGCGGCGGTATTCGGATTGATGGAGGAGGTTTTGGGTGAAAGAGACGAGTTGATCGAATTGGCGCTTTTGACGCGGGGCGGGGTCGAAATTCTTGCGGGGATCGGTAGGCAGCTTTTTTTCGGGCAGAAATAAGCTTCTCTCTGATTGAACAGCGAAGAAAATCTCTCTAGAAAACTCCTTGGCAGCCGGAATTAACCCATCTTGTTCCGCGATAAGTGATTTGTATTTCTCGGGCTTATTCAGAAGGCGGTAAGAAGAGAAATCCGGAACATACTTGTTCGATTGCCTAATCGGGGTGTCTTGAATTCGTCCAGGCGCTGCACCGCTCCGGTCTTTTAAGGATGGAGGCGGTCCATTCACTTGTGGAAAGTCGGAAGAGCGGACAACAACGCTTCGGGGACAAATGAGTCCCATCATGCCCTCCGTCCCAAACGCTCCTATTAAATCCCAAACATTTCGATAGATCGGTTGTTGCCAGCAATCGGGTTGCGGCAGCTCGTAACCGCCAACTCCCACGGCGTGGACGCGCGGATCAATCGCGCCGCTGCAGAGCGCTATTAATGCACCTTCCCCATGGCCGCATACCAGGACAGGAGCCTCAATTGGCTGGCTCTTAAACAAGCTCACTACCGCCAGCACCTTCTGCACTTCATAGCCGACAATGTGCCTCCCCATCTCGTATGCCATGCGATAAATAAACTCGCGATGCGGCTGGTTGGTCATGCGCCCAACCTTGGGATTGCCGGACCAGGTATCCTTGCGATCAATCAGTACCGGCACAATAACTCGGCAGGCGTTCTCCGCGAGTCGACGAGCGAACTGTGATTCCTTGGCAACGCCGGGCGCCAGGCCGACGAGCATCTCCGGCGTCCAGTCCGCATCCGGGAGCGCAACCACGTTTGCTAGCGCCTTGCCCTTCGGTTCGAGGAGCAGACCTTCGCCATCCACTCCTTCAAGAACCGGCCAGCGCACGGTGTAGACCTTATAAGCATCGGTCTCCTCGATCAGCGCCGGCTGCTTGGTAGTGCTGACGTATTCCATTTCCACCGGCTCTACGCGCGCGTCCACAACACCGAGGATCTTTCGCAGCCGTTGACGATTAGGTTCCACCGATTTCTTGTACGACTCCACCGAAGAGAAATCCGGCTTCCAAAACTGTTTACGTTTCGTGCCCGCCTCCTCCAACTCCCGCATGAGATATTTATCAACCCCCTCCACCATCTTTGCTGCGAGATCACCGTCAACCGTGAGCGGCTTGGTGCCGGGCAACGGCTCCGCTCGGAGACCCGTACAGGCCAGGGCAAGTAGCAGGACCAAAAGTGAACGGCGGAAGTCCATCGGGGTGCCCTTTCAATCGAAGGCATTTCACGCAAAGGCGCAAAGAACGCAAAGGAAGAGCGCAAAGGGGGACAAAGAAAGAGTTTACCCGATAGCGCTTCGCTTTTCTTCTTTTGGGACCATCGTGAAATGGCCCTTTTTCTTTGCGCTCTTTCTTTGCGTTCTTTGCGCCTTTGCGTGAAATGCCTTCATTCTTTGAGACCATTAACGATTCGCCAGATGCCATCCTTGATGAGATCGACATTGAAATTGATCAGCAATCCGAGCCTTTTGTCCGCCAAGCGCAAATACGTTAAGAGCTGCTTTCGGTGAACCGGGGCGATGTCCTCAACTGATTTTATTTCAACGATAACCTTCGCTTCGATAATGAGATCGGCTCGAAACCCTTCCTGCATATGTACCGTCTCATAGTGCAAGGGTATCGGCAACTGCCGTTGCACCGTCAACCCACGCTTCTGCAGCTCATAAGCCATCACTGTCTCGTAAACAATCTCGAACAAACCGGGCCCAAAAGTCGTGTGAACCTTGAACGCCACATCCACGATCACCTTGGCAATCTCGTTCTCCGTCATGGCTACCCCTTCCTTCCTTTGCGTACTTTGCGCATTTGAATGAGATGTCTATTTGGAAAAGGGCACAATAACCAAGAATGTTTCGCGCAAAGGCGCAAAGGAAGAGCGCAAAGAGGAAAGGTTAGAGCTAAAATGAATAGGCTCTTCTTGTCTTTCGTCGCATTCTTTCTTTGCGTTCTTCCTTTGTGCCCTTTGCGCCTTTGCGTGAAAGCCTTTCATACGTTTCCCTTCGTACAGCGCGCTGATCTTGATGGAAGGTCCGAACGGTGTCAAGCTTCTGGATTCGCAGCGAGGGAAGTGCGCCAAGTCTAATCCAAATAGCGAATCCGCTTGTTCACATCGACGTTGATCGAGTGATACGACCGCGTCAGATTGCCGGGATTGAAGAGATTCTGGCGGATGGCTTCAATGTCGTCATGGCCCAGGGCGTTGCTGAAGATAGGCATCAGGTAATCGATGCCGATGCGCGAGGGCTTCATTTCTGCCGGATTGTAGAACGAAGGGTGCATTTGCCGGGCATGGATCAGGCCCCAACGGTCGCGGAAATCGTTGGCAGGGACGTCGTCGACGTGGAATCCTTTTTCGCGATTCCACTGGAGAATAGCCACACTATTAATCGCGCCTCTCAGAAGCATCTCGACGGCATGGCCGCCGAGCTGAGCCCCGTAGAAACGATCGAAGAGAATGGGCCGGCCGCCGCGCTGCGTGTGGCCGACTTTTCTGGTGAAGATCGCCGCTTTGGCCGATTCGTTACGGCGTTTGCTCGTGAAATACGTGTCGCCCATATGTTTGATGAGCAGTTTTCGCAGCGTCTCGGCCGCGCCGCTCAAGACAAGGTTGCCGGCCGGGTCGGTGGAGTCGTGCTCGGCGCCCAGCTCCCGGCCCTGCGCGTCGACGACCCCTTCCGCGCAAGCAATGACAACATGCTTCTGCAATTCGTAGATTTCCACGACGCGCTCGACCAACAACTCGACGTTGAGCGCATGCTCGGGAACAAGCAAAATGTCGGGCTGGCCGTACGCGGTCCCCAGACCGATGTAGCCCGAATGCCGGCCCATTACTTCGATGATGCCGATGCGGCGATGGCTCTCGGCCGTGGTGCGGATGCGCTGCACGCCGCCCGCAGTGACAAAAACCGCGGTCGCGAAGCCCGGCGTGACGTAATTAACCATTTGCTCCAGGTCAAACTGCGTCCGCGAAGGCAGCCGCTTGTAACAATATCCGGGCGCGGTCTCCATTGTCTCGCGAGTAAACTCGTCGGGCTCGCTGCGATGGTTGAGGCCGAGATCGTTGTCGATCGTCTTGGGCGCAAGCACGGTCGGCAGAACCTCGGACAACGGCTGCATGCCGTTGAGCGTGCCGTCGCCGCCAATGCAGATCAAGCCCTCGACGCCCAGCCGGGCCAGCCGTTCCGCAATGGCCGTAATGCTGGGCTTGTCATCCGGATCAACGTAGTCCCGCGACGCTCCAAGAATGGTGCCGCCGAGCGTCTGGTCAAGTTCGGGAATAGTAGTGAACAGCGGGTTCAGATGGACATGTGGCACACGCGGATTAAACAGACTGCTGAATCCCTTAATGAGGCCGTAAACCTCGATCCTGCGCAGGTTCGCCTGCACGACAGCGCCGTAAATGGAGGCGTTCAGAGCCGGCGTATCGCCGCCCGCGGTCAGGATGCCGATGCGTTTCATTGTTTGGTTAGTTATCCGTTGTTCGTAGCCCGTAAATGTTCACCCCGTAGCCGCGCAGGGCAAACTGGCGAAGCAGACTCGTCTCCCTGTTCCCGACGCGTTACTGTCACGGGGAGCGATCCCTTCTGGCTTGAGCGCAAAACGGGCCATGTGGAAATTGTACAGCAACGTGCAATCCGTGGACCATCCATGAGAACCAAGATTGGCGGGTTTATAAACACTTTGCACACCGATAGTAACGGCTAGTGGTCTTCAGCGATCCACGGACAGACTGCCCAACTAACAGGCACTTTGCATTGAAAGCCGGGCAAAACGATCGAACTGCTGCCCCCCGTGCCAGACCTGCGCTGCGGAAAGGACCATTCCGTTCCTAGATTTAGGCGTGACTGCCAAAGCGGCATCGCAAAATGACTCTTAACCGTTCGCTCGCTTCTTACAAAACCCAATTGCGCGCCCGAAATTCGGTGGAGGTTTGTAGGTTGATGAGGATAGCATGCTCTCATGAGCGCTATACCTTCTCTCCAAGAAATGCACCGGGCGGTGGACCGGCGCGATGCCTCTTATGACGGCATCTTTTTTGTTGCGGTCCGGACGACCGGAATATTCTGCCGGCCCTCGTGTCGATCGCGGCCGGCCTTACGGAAGAATAGGGAGTTCTTTGCCACGGCGCGCGAGGCCATCTTTTCCGGCTACAGGCCGTGCAAACGCTGCCGCCCCATGCACACCGACGGCCGGCCGCCCGAGTGGGTCGAAGCGTTATTAAAGGAAGTGGAGGCCAACCCGGCCGCGCGGATCAAGGAAGCCCGGCTGCGGGCTCGAAACGTGGACCCGGCACGGTTGCGGCGCTTTTTTCTGAAACAGTACGGTATGACCTTTCAAGCCTATTGCAGGGGACGACGTATGAGCAAAGCCATCGATCAGATTCGCGGCGGCGTGGGATTAGACGAGGTAGCGCTGGGCAATGGTTACGATTCGCACAGCGGTTTTCGCGAGGCGTTCGCCCGGACGTTCGGCAAGCCGCCGGGCCGGAGCCGCGATGCCGATTGCATCGTGACTTCGTGGCTGGAAAGCCCGCTTGGCCCGCTGGTGATGGGCGCCACCAACAAAGGTGTGTGCCTCTTGGAATTCTCCGACCGGCGCATGCTGGAGACCCAGTTTACGACGCTCCGCAACCGCTTCGAGTGTGCGATTGTGCCGGGCAATCACGAACACTTGGAGCAATTGGAGGAAGAACTGGCCCGCTACCTCGCGGGGAAGCTCACCGAGTTTCAGGTGCCGCTGATTTATCCGGGTACGCCCTTTCAGCAAAAGGTCTGGTCCGGCTTGCTGCAAATTCCTTACGGCGAAACCTGTTCCTACGAAGACCTCGCGCGTGCGGTCGGTTCACCCAACGCCCAGCGCGCGGTCGGCACGGCCAACGGCATGAACCGCATCGCCATCGTCATCCCCTGCCATCGCGTCGTCAACAAAGACGGCCAGCTCGGCGGCTACGGCGGCGGACTTTGGCGGAAAAAGTACCTGCTCGATTTGGAACGCCGCGTCAAGGTCGGCGAGCGGAATGGGGTGGCTTGAATATAGTCAGATGAACTGTTTTCTTGGGAGAACTGATTGGGCGAGCCCGGTTACATCATAGCCCAGGCGAGCGGGGGGCAAAAGCCCCCCGTGGTTGACAAGGAGACCGCACGGAGGGCTTTCGCCCCCCGCTCGCCTGACAAATCTTCTGTACGCTTTTCCCTCGTAATTCCACTTCCATCGTCTTATCATCACGTTGCGTTCCCTTAATCTCATTTCTCTTCAAGCCGGGGATGTGCCCATGCCCCATGCGAATACCGACCGTAATTTGCTTTTCGGCATCCTCGCCTTGCAGTTGGATTTCATCAGCCGGGATGCTTTGATCCAGGCCATGAACGCTTGGGTGCTGGAAAAGAGCAAGCCGTTGGGCGAGATTCTGCTCAACCACAACGTTTTGTCCGGCGAGCGACGCACTTTGCTCGACGCACTAGTCCACGAACACCTCAAGGCGCACGAAGACGCCCCGGCCAAGAGTCTGGCCGCGCTCACCCCCAAAAGCGACGTGCGCGACCGCCTGAAAGGATTGGCCGATTCAGAACTCGAGGAGAGCTTGGCCCAGCTGTCCACCTGGCGGGAAGAGTCCGACCCTCATGCCACGCGCAATTTCAGCTTTAATGAAGGCATGCCTGCCGGCGATCGCTACCGCATCCTCCGGCCGCATGCCAAGGGCGGCCTCGGCGAAGTCTTCGTCGCTCTCGATCAGGAACTGCATCGCGAGGTGGCCCTGAAGGAGATCCAGGCTTGTCATGCCGACGATTTCACCAGCCGAGCGCGCTTTCTGCTCGAAGCCGAAATCACCGGCGGCCTGGAGCATCCCGGCATCGTGCCGGTTTACGGCCTGGGTCAGTATCCCGACGGTCGGCCGTATTACGCGATGCGCTTCATCAAGGGCGACAGTCTGAAAGAAGCCATCGGCCGTTTCCATGAGGACGGTTCCCGCGAAATCGGCAAGCACTCGCTGGAACTGCGCAAGCTCCTGGGCCGCTTCCTCGCGGTCTGCAATGCGATGTCCTACGCCCATAGCCGAGGCGTGCTGCATCGCGATCTGAAACCGGCCAACATCATGCTCGGCGGCTTCGGCGAGACGCTGGTTGTGGATTGGGGCCTGGCCAAGGCGCTGGACAAAGAAGAGTTGGATCCCGGCGCCACCTATCCGCGCTTGGTTCCGTCTGGCGGCAGTTCCGCGCCGACGGAAATGGGAGCGATCCTGGGCACGCCGGCCTTCATGAGCCCGGAGCAGGCTGCCGGCCGGCTTGATCAAATGGGCCCGGCCAGCGATGTCTACAGTCTCGGCGCCACCCTGTATAACTTGTTGACCGGCAAAGCCCCTTTCAAGCCGCTGGAACGGAGCGAACTCCTCCGCCAAGTGCAACAAGGCGATTTCCCGACGCCGCGTTCGCTTGATAAGTCCATCGACCCCGGGCTGGAAGCGATCTGCCTGAAGGCCATGGCTTTGCGCCCCACAGACCGCTATCCGCTTCCCCGCGATCTCGCCGACGACCTCGAACACTGGCTAGCTGATGAACCCCTGAGCGCCTGGCCGGAGCCGTGGACCGTCAAGGCGCGGCGCTGGGTCAACCGCCATCGCACGGCGGTTGCCGGTGTCGCCGCGGCCGTGGTCGTGGCCGCGATCAGCTTGGGCGCAGCCACTTATTTCCTATCCCGCGCCAATCATGACCTCGATATAGCCAATCAGAACGAACGTCTGGCCAAGGATGACGCGGTCGCTCAGAAGGAAAGGGCAACCGAGAGCTATCGCCTGGCGCGCCAAGGCCTGGAAGCTGCCGTTGCCATCAAAGACGATGAACGTCTCAAGTCTGGAAAACTCGAAGATCTAAAGAAGAAGTTGGCGCAAGCGGAGGCAAACTTTTACGAGAAGTTTGTCGCTTTGCATGGCGACGAGCCAACCTTCCGATTCGAGAGGGCCATGGCCTATACCAAACTGGGAGTCGCCACGGTTGTCTTGGGCAACCGCGAGGAAGCCATTCATCATTTTGAAACGTCCGCCGGAATTCTCGAACAGCTCAAAAACGAGTTTCCCGATAACTTGGAATACAAAGACGTAACACAAAAACATTACAACGACATTGGCCACTTTTATCAGCAGCTCAAACGCCTTGACCAAGCCGAGGCAGCTCTTGTCAAGGCTCGTGATATTCAACTTGAGCTTGTTCCCAACCGGCCCAAGGACAAATTGTTTGATTGGAACAGGTCCATGACATTTATCAACTTGGGCCTCATCTATCGTGACTCCCAACGAATGGATAAGGCGGAATCAACTTTCAAGGACGCACTACGCCTCATGGAGACTGCCACTCAGGATTGTCCAAAAACTGGGGACGGCGGCCTATGCTGGGACTGCCTAGCGCATGTGCATACTAATCTGGGTTATGTTTATTCACTCACTGGCCGACCGGAGCTAGCCATACCCGAGCGAAAGCAAGGAATCGCCATTTGGAAGGAAGTTGTGGAGGCCAATCCCAAAGGGATGATGTACCGAAGAGACCTGGCGATTGGCTATCATTTTTTGGGAATGACCTACCAGTTTAGAGGCCAGTGGCACTTAGCCGAGGAGAATTACCTCGCCGCTTTGGCTTTGAGGAAAAAACTCGTTGAGGAGCACCCGACACTGCCGGAAATCAAAAGCGAGCTAGCCGAGACCTATTATCAGCTAGCCTGGGTCTACCAGAATACCCAGCGCGAAGAGAAAGCCCTTGCGGAATATCCCAATATCACATCGGTTTTCGAGGACTTGAGCTTGGAGTATCCAAACGATCCAAACTACAAGAGTAAACTCGCCTGGAATTATAACGATATGGGCTTGCTCGCGGATCGCCAAAAGAAACACGAAGAAGGCGAGAAGGCCTTTCTTAAGAGCTTGGCAATTCGCCGCTCGCTGGTAAAAAACTACCCCGGAATCGCGGAGTATCGATCTGAACTGAGAGCCAGCTTGGATAACCTTGCAAGCAACTACACCGAAAGGAGCAAGCTCGTCGGTCAGGCTCTTGACCTCTATAAGGAGTCCTTGGAAATCGCCAATGATCTTCACCAGAAGAATCCCGAAACTGTTAGATACAGCTCTGAATTGGCCGAAACACTTGAGGATTTGGGTTTTCTCTATTCCAAGCTCTATCGCTTTCAGGATGCCCTCGAACATTATTCACTTGCGCTAAGACAAATCTTGGAGATAGCATCGAAGGACCCAAAAAACCTCACTTACCAGGATCACCTTGTCAAAATCTATATGGAACTGGCCAAGGCCCACGGCGGCTTGGACGAAAACAAGGAAGCCGTGGCCGCACAGGAAAAGGCAATTGGTTACCAGGAAAACATGGTCCAAGGGAAGTCTCCCCAACCGGACCGGGTCATCGATCTCGGTGAGCTTTACCGAGGCATGGGTTACTATGTGAGCCAGGGGAAAGACCCCGCTGAAGCCTTGAAGTGGTACGACAAGGCTATCAAGCACTTGACCGAGATCATGGGGGCCCGAGGCCGCAAAAAAGATGCCGACAGGACCTTAGCAGCCGCCTACTCGGGGCGGGCTACCGTCCTGAGCAAATATCTCGGCCGTCATGAAGAAGCCCTTGCGGACCATGATCGGGCCCTGAAGCAACATCCTGAAGAGGACAACAGGTGGCTGAAACTGCACCGCGCTTACACCGGCGTCCGGCAGGGCAACCATCAAGAGGCCACCAAGGCCGTGGAAGAGATTCTTAAGGACGACAAAGCAACGGCCCTGAATTTCAAGGATGGCTCTTGTGTCTACGCCCTGTCCGTAGTTAGCGCCAAGAAGGACGAGAAACTAACCGAAGCTGAACGTGCTAAGGTGGCCGATCAATACGGGGCCCGTGCCGTGCAATTCTTGAAAAAGGCCGAAGAAGCGGGCTATTTCCTTAACTTGACCAAGGGCGATCGGCGTCTTGCTGATAAGGACTTTGATCCCCTCCGCGAGCGTAGCGATTTCAAAGACCTCGTAAGGCGATTGGATGAAAAGAAGTAAAAAGCCAACGGAACCCGCCAGCGCAGACCTACGCCATGACCTGTATTCGCACTTTCTCCGAAATCCGCCTGGTCAACGGTTCGACGGGCGATCCCGCATTGTTTATTGACTATCCAGGGAAGGACGACGCCTATCTTTTTGACGCCGGCGAGAATTGCAGCCTTGACCCCAAGCGGCTTGGCGATCTGTGTGCCGTCTTCATTACTCATCATCACGTCGATCACTTCATCGGTTTAGATCGAATCGTTCGCGCGAACTTGGATCAGGATAAGACCCTCTCAGTGTATGGACCTGAAGGCACGATTAGGAAGGTTTACGACCGGATCAAGAGTTACGAGTATCAATTTTTCCCGTTTCAAAAGATTGTGCTTAAGGTCCACGAACTGGTCCCGGGCTTATTGCGTTCGGCGCTCCTGGAATGCTCCCGCCATTTTCCGGAACCGGAGATCGGGGAAAAGTCATGGACTGGCCCAGTCCTCTATGAAAACGGCGACCTGCAAATCGAGGCGGCCTTCTGCGAGCATACCGTCCCGTGTCTGGCTTTTGCCCTGGTGGAGAAAAGCGGCTACCATCCCGACCCGGCCAAGCTGGAAACGGGCCCGTTTCGTCCGGGAGACTGGGTGGGCCAGGCCTTGGAAATGCTGCGAGCGGAACAAGCCGCGGACACGATGCTGAATATTCACGGTCACCCCTTCGCGCTTGGTTGGCTAGAAGAACATTACTTTTCGGAATCGCGCGGCGCCCGCGTGGCCTACGTCACCGATACCTTCTGGAGCGAGGCCGTACGGCCGGGGTTGGTCAAGCTGGCAAGCAAGGCGCAACGGCTCTATTGCGATTCCTATTATGCCCCCGCTCAAGCCAAGCAAGCCGCCATGCACAAGCACATGACGGCCACGTGGGCGGCGGAATTGGCCCGGCTAGCCAAAGTTGAAGAGCTGATCCTGATGCACTTTGCCCCGCGCTATGCCGGCCGATATGAGACTCTTTTGGAAGAAGCGCGCATGATCTTTCCCAGGGTGTCGGCCGATCTGTGATGAAGATGATCGCTGCGAACCATAAAACGAATGGAAACTCTCCTAACCCGCTTTGCCAACACAGGCCAATAATGGAACCCACCGAAGAAATCCTCAAGCAATCCGAATTCGCCGATGCCGAAGAGGACGCGCTGACGGCAACCACCCAGGCGACGCTGTCCGCCCAGGAGGCGCTGGATAGGCTTCGCAAAGGTCAAACGGTGCAAAACGTTCGCATCGAAAAGCTTGCCTTCAAAGGGGAGTTTACGGAGCCGGTGCGGCTCAAGCGTGTCGTGTTGGTGAGCCCGCGCTTTGAAGGCGCTACCTTTCAGAATGAGGTTCTATTCGCCCAGTGCACCCTGGACCGGCCTTTGTTTGCCCGTCGGAACGAATTCACGCATGGCCTGGCGATCAACGGGTCGACCCTGATCAGATTTCAAATGGCCCAGGCCACGGTCAAGGGAGTATTTAATTGCGACAACATCCAGGTTCGCGGCCGGTTTCTTGTCGCCAACTGCGCTTTCGAGCGCGTTCGCTTCTGGGAGGCGCAATTCCGGGGCTGGACCGAATTCAAGAATTGCACCTTCACTGAAGAAGCCGATTTCCGCAGCTTCCACGCCATCGAAGGATTCGTCATGCAGCGCTGCCAGTTCAAGGCCGATGTCCTGTTGCGTGGCTCTTCGGTCGGCAAGAAATTCGATCTGGGCGCTTCCCGGTTCGAGGGCTTGCTCGATTTATCCAAGTCCAAGCTGCACGATTTCGCGTACCTGGAGGGCATTGAACAAGGCCCGAACCAACGGTTTGCCTTCTTGAACGCGGTCGGCGAACGCATCCTGGTCCAGCCGGAGCAACTAATCGGCCGTCTTGCCAGCGAAGAGAATAAGGATTACAAGACGGCCATGCAGGAATACGCCTTCCTCAAGCGCTCGTACGCCGGCCTGCATCGCCACGATCAGGAAGATTGGGCCTATTACCGCTTCAAAGTGAGCCAACGGCGCTGCTGCGACCGATCTTGGTGGCGGCCCTGGACCAAACTCGGACAATTTGCCGATTGGTTACTGCTCGATCATGGTTGCGGCTACTGCACCAACCCAATGCGCGCGGTGCGTACAGCCGGGTTAATCATCCTGATTTTCGGCCTGCTCTATGCCGCCGGGCTGGACAGCTTCTATATCGATAAGGTGCCCTTTGAGACTTCCTCCCGCGACAGTTTGGCCAACCGCACTGTCCTTGGACTATTCACGAGCGTCTCGGTTTTTACGTCTGGATTGAGCGGCATTCGTGATGTGGCCAAGGGCTGGATGAATTTGCCTCTCATCGTAGAATCGCTGCTCGGCACGTTGCTCTGGGGCCTGTTTATCGTGGCCTTCGGCCGTAAGGTGATTCGCTGATTTGTTCGTTGTTCGTTGTTCGTTGTTCGCTGTATTGCCAGAACAAACGGCCTCTATCTACCATTGAAGATGGATTCAGATCAACAACGAACGACGAACAACGAACAACGAACTAATCTCAAATTGAAAATCGCTGCCAACCCTTCTCGCCCTTCCGCCTGGGCCGTCATCCTGGCTTTGGGCCTTGTTTACGCCGGCTGGGGCACCACTAACCTTGCGATCAAAGAAGGAGTCAAAACGTTGCCGCCGGCTCTGTTCGGCGGTACGCGCATTTTGGCGGCGGGATTGGCCCTGCTGGGCTACTTGGCCTTCCGCGGCGAGCGGCTGCACATGCAGCGCCGCGACTTTTACTGGATGGGACTGGCTGGAATCTGTTTGTTCGTGGGCGGCAACGGTCTCATCACCCTGGCTGCCAAAACGCTTCCTTCGGGTCTGGCCACCGTTCTCGTCTCGATGTCGCCGCTGTTCCTGGCCATTTTGGAAACGGTATGGCCGTGGGGCGAGCGCTTGACCCTGCGCGGGTGGCTTGGCTTGTTTGCGGGCATCGTCGGTTTGCTCGTGGTCCTTCAGCCGCGCTTGATGCACCTGGACGGTCTAACCGGCAACAACGGTCCACTGTACGCCCTGTTGTCGGCGTTCACCTGGGCTATTGGCTCCTTCGTCGTTCGCCATCATCCGCATCACGGCTCGCACTTGACCGCGGCCGCTTATCAAATGCTCATTGGAGGAACGGCTCTGACGCTGGTCGGGCTGGCGGCCGGCGAGACCGCTTTGGTGAGTCCCGGATGCTTCACTCCCACCGCGATCTTCTCCTTCTTTTACTTGCTGGCCGTCGGCTCGCTCATCGGCTTCATCTGTTACAACTGGCTGCTCAAACGCGTCTCGGCGGTGCTGGCGGGAACCTATGCCTATGTCAATCCACTTGTGGCCATCGTAGTCGGTTGGTGGCTGGGCAATGAAGAGCTGTCCGCCTGGATTTTCGGCGGCATGTTCATCATTGTCACCGGCGTGGCACTCGTCCGATTCGGCGGCGTGCGGCATGCGACAATGATTGACAAGCCCGTGTCCAAAGGTGAAGCGCTCGAACAGGACACGGAGGAGACGTGGGAATGCGAAGGCGTCAGCGGGTGAGTAGGTCTGAGCCCGAAGCGCCAGCGAGGGCTCAGAATTAGGGTTCGCTGATAGATTATTCCGCGTATTGCGCGACGATCGCCGAGATTTGCTTGATGGCCCGCACCTTGGGAATGCCATAATTGCGTGCGATGTCTTCCGCGGCCATGCGCACGGCCCGAAACTCGATCAATTCCAGCGGCACATTATCCTGTTCCGCCTCCGCCCGCAGACCGGGCCCGCTCAGCACCAGCACGCCGGCATGAATAGCAATGGCCGCCTCGGCTTCGGGAACCCCTTGCTTGGACAGCCAAGCGTATTGCCTTTGGAGCAAGGTCTCGAAATGCTGCGAAAACTGGGAATGGTTCATCTCGCCGAGCCGGTATTGTTCCAGCTGTTTGTACAGCCGGCGAGCCAAGCGCGGCAGGACGATCTCCATCAGCTCTCTGTCCATCGGAGTTCTTCCCCCCGTTCCCCAAGTGCAGCATCGGACGGCGAAAAGCGATCAAATGCTCCGAAACCCCCGACCTTTCAATTCTACGCATTGAACCCGGCCAGGGCAAAGGTTGATCGAGGATGGAAGATCAAGGATCGAAGATTGATGGCGGGTGAACAAAAGCGCACCTAGTTCCTTATCTGTCCTCGATCCTCGATCTTCCATCCTCGATCCTCCATCCTCGATTCTCCGTCCTCAATCCTCCATCTTCGGTTCCTCACCCTTGCGAAGTCCCGCGCCGCGCTCCATAATCGAACCCCGACATCCCTTTGAACTTCAACGATGCGAGGATGAACCCATGCGTTGGCGACTTATGTTGTGGAGCCTGCTTTCTCTTCCGGTGCTGACCGTGCTATTCGTCCAGGCCGGCGCGGAAACCGGCGTCGCGGCGGACAAAATCAGCTGGAAGAAAACCGTCGTTGACAAGACCTTCCGCAGCGAAGGAGTGGCCATCGCCGACGTGAACAAGGACGGCAAGATGGACATTTTGGTCGGCGACGTTTGGTACGAAGCGCCCGACTGGAAGATCCACGAAATTCGCCCCAGTCCCAAGGAGGGCTACGACCCCAAGAACTACAGCAAAAGCTTCTGCTGCTGGGCCGAGGACCTCAATGGCGATGGCTATCCCGACCTGATCGTTGTTCCCTTCCCGGGCGAGCCGATGTACTGGTATGAAAACCCCAAGGGCCAGGACGGCCACTGGAAGCAACACCTGCTCTGGCATAGCTCCTGCAACGAAACGCCCCAATATGTCGACCTCTTGGGCACTGGCAAGCGCGTGCTCATCATGGGGTTTCAGCCCAAGGGCAAGGATGCCAACGGCAACAAGGGCCAGATGGCCTACTTCACGCCGGGCAAGGACCCGACCGCCCCCTGGGATATGCATCCGATCAGCCAGCCGAGCCAGCTGGATAAGCAACCCGTTCCGGGTACGTTCCGCTTCTCCCACGGCCTGGGCGTCGGCGATGTCAATGGCGACGGCAAGCTAGACGTCATCTGCACCGGCGGTTGGTGGGAGCAACCCGCCAAAGACGATGGCAAACCCTGGAAGTTCCATCCGGCTGACCTCGGACCCGATTGTTCGGATATGTTCGCTTTTGACATGGACGGCGACGGCAAGGCCGACATCCTTAGCAGTTCAGCCCACAAGTATGGCATCTGGTGGCATCAGCAAAAGCCCGGCAAGGACGGCCCCACGTTTCTGCTTCACGACCTCTTCAAGGATCTCGTCTCCGAGACGCACGCCCTGCATTTCGTCGATATCAACGGCGACGGCCTCAAGGACCTGGTCACCGGCAAACGCTGGTGGTCGCACGGCACGTCCGAACCCGGCTCGAACAAACCCGCCATGCTCTACTGGTTCGAAGCCCAAAAAGGCAAGGACGGCATCACCAAGTTCGTGCCCCACGAGATCGACAACGACTCCGGCATCGGCACGCAATTCGTCGTCGACGATTTCAACGGCGATAAGTTGCTCGATGTCATCGTGTCCAACAAAAAGGGCACGTTCGTTTTCGAACAGCAGCGGAAGTGAAGGGGTCGGATAACCGGCGAACATTTCCTCTATACATTCCGACCTCCTACCGCCAGCGCATAGACGTCGTACACCTGCCCAGTTGGTCGATGGATTGACGCTACATTTCTTTTACACCCGGGACCGGGCGAGTCGGTCCAGCCCTTTCCGCTGCGTTTGGCATTCTCAGATTACCTTCAAACTTAGATTCTTCGCGCGGAAAAGCAGGATGTCACATGGTACACAGTTTTCCAATCGGGCTGGAAATCTACCCAGACGATGCAGGTCAAAGGAAGTGAATACGCCCGTGTTCGAACGCATCGTGATTCCATTGGCTTGTGGGAACCACGAAAAAGGGCCTTTTTTCCTCAATGCTCAATCGATCAAGAGCCCAATTCTGCACCTGACCTCGAAATGGATCGGATGATCGCCGGCAATGGAACGGGACTTGCTTCGGGTATATGGCAGAGAACTTTGAGATTCCAGAGATCCATGGCGGATCTTGGGTGTTTAGAGAACAGAAAGAAGGACTCACCATGTTAAGCAAACAAGGCATTTTGAAAACGGGAGCAGCACTGGCCGTTGCGGCAGTACTTTTGTTGCCTGGCTTTAGCTTTGCCCGAGGCGGCGGTGGAGGCGGCCACGGTGGCGGCGGAGGAGGCCACGGTGGCGGCGGCCACGGTGGCGGATTCGGTGGCGGCCGCGGAGGTGGATTCGGCGGCGGCCGTGGCTTTGGCGGCGGCCGTGGCTTTGGCGGCAACCGCGGCTTTGGCGGTGCTCATGGCCGCGGTTTCCGTCACGGCTTTGGGGGTGGATATGGCCTCGGCTACTATGGCGGCTATTACCCCGGGTACTCTGATTACTCTGACTACTATTCTCCCGACTATTCGACCGGCTCGTATTACTCCGATCCGGGCTACTACAACTATGACAACGGCGCTGATTACTCCTCGGGCAGCTCCTATAACTCACCCGCTGCTCCGAGTAATCGAGCCCATGTCACCCTTCGCGTGCCGGCGGCTGACGCCACCGTGTGGATTGAAGGAGTGGAAATGAAGGAGACCGGGATCACGCGCGATTATCAATCGCCGCCCCTCGAACCGGGTCACAATTACAATTACGAGATTCGTGCTCAGTGGACCCAAGATGGAAAGACTCTCATTCAGACCAAGGAGTTTCCCATCCATGCGGGTGAGCAGGTCCTGGTTATGTTTGACAAAACCTCTGCCACCGAGAAGACAGTCCAGCCGGCGGCAAACGAGAAGACAGCCCAGCCGGCTGCAACCGAGAAGGCGCCGCAGCCGGAGGCAATCGATAAGACCGCCAAGCCGGCGGCAAGCGAGAAACCAGCCCAGCCAGCGGCAAAGGACAAAGGTAATCCGATGCCCCACGCCGACTAAGTAACTTTCACTCTGCCGGCAAGCAGATGTGGAAGAATATTCTCACGACATGGCCGACTCCGCCAACCCCTGTTGGCGGAGTCGTTTTTTTATACATGGAGGGTTGGCGGCACAGGCGTAGGGTGGGACGAGTCTTCGAGTCCCACCAGCGTTTCTAAACGGGCCTTGTCCCTTGATGTACAGATGGATACTAGACCTGTCCGGGCCGGCCGGATTCGTTTCGTTTCACCACCCCCACAGCCCCCTTCCGGCCCGTAGGCGGCGACTCCCTGTCTTCGCTTCGATACCCACCCGTCTTCTGCGCCTCATCGCCACCTTCTGCTTCTTCTTCACACGCCGACGATCATTCGGGCTGAAACGAATTTGATTCGGACCTGCACCTCACTTAGAAAAGAAATGAGGGTGGTTATTCATTAGCCACGCGAACGACAAAGGGAACGCGGACAGAAATCACGATCCTGTCCGCGTCCTATTTTGGCCTCTCAATGGTGCCTCATTTATTTCGGTCCAACCGCTTGAGAGCGGCTGTGGACGCGGCCCCGAGGCGAATTCCCACTTTGCCTACCGACCATTCCTTGAGCAGTTTCTGGGCTTCGGGAGTACCGGCGAGTTCGAGCGCCCACACCGCGCGGAACTCCCGTGCTTCCTCTGCCGAATAATCGGCTGCCTCAGGTCCAGCTAAGCGGGCCAGGATCAATTCGATGCGCCGTTTGACTTCAGCTGAAGAGGTCTCCTCCGCGGTTTTCTTCAGTTCGGCCTCGACTCGACGGCCCATCTTTTCCAAGGCCGCCTTGGCGGCTTCGCGATCCTCGAAAGTCGCGCTATCCAAGTCGCCAATCAGTTTGGCGACGAGCTTGGGATCATCCGGTTTACTGGGAATCGGCCATTTGTCGCGGAACAACTTGATGGCCTGTTCCGGGTGCTGTGCAGCGGCCCAAACGGCGCGGCGGACAGCCGGGCCTTCCCCGACCAGGTCGGCCCAGAGCTTTGCCGGGTCAGGTGGTTGGGGCCCGGCCGACGTTTTCAGCGACCAAACCAGGGCGGTCCCCTCTTCAGCGGAGGACGAAATTAGCGTGGCATCATCCTTGCCGAAACACACGTTATCTACAGTGGCGTCGTGTCCATCGTATCGCGCGACTTCCTGCCATGAGGCCGTATCGAATACCCGCACGGAATTGTCACAGGCCACTGCAAGCAACCAGCCGGACGGTGAGAAGGCGAAGGACCAGGCCCATCGGAACTCCTTTATTTCTTTAAGCACGGCCCCATTAACCGCGTTGCGGACTTGCCAGGCGCCTTGGGCATTGGGGCTTTCATAATAAAGATGAGTAGTGACTAGGCGCTCACCAAATGGTGAAAAGGCGGCGCACATTAGCCCCATTCCGTTGAGTTCCGCCAGATGGTCTCCCGTATTGGGGTCGCGGAAGTGAGGGCGGCTATTCCCCCAATCCCCGGATATCATGCGCGCGCTATCTGGACTAAACACGGCAATGCAGGAGTCAGCCTTTTGCCAGACCAGATCGCAAGCAGGCCATGTGAAAAGCCGGGTGCCATAACCGTACCGAGATGTGAGCAAGTGGCGGCCATCGGGGCTGAAAGTGAGGGTACACCAGCCGCCGTTTTCCTCCCCCTGCCGCTCGGCCACAGCCGTAATTTGTCGGACAGGCCTACCAGTAGTCACGTTCCAAATGGTGATTTTGCCATCATCCGTGGCGTCGAGCAGCGACTGGCTATCGGGGCTGAAGGTCAGGCTCCTTCGCACATCTTCGGGGAGTTGGAGCTTACTTTTTGCCCGCCCGATAGATAAATCCCATAAATCTACCCGCCCAGTCCTGTCACCGATAGCGATCACCCTACGATCTGGTGTCTGGGCCACCGCCAGGTTGCCTACATATGCGTCCGATGTCGAAAGGGCTTTGCCCGTGGCCGAGTCCCAACGGCGGATGGTGCCGTCCCATGCTCCGGCGGAAACGAGTTCGTTCTTGCCCGGTCGTAGGAACAGGTCCGCCACAATCCCGCTGTGGGCGGGCCAGTCGCGCAGCGTCTCCCCCTTGGCCAAGTCCCAGTGCAAGATATGGCCGGATCCCGTCCCCAGGTACAGGGTCTTGCCGTCAGCCGCGAACACGAGCCGGGCCCTGTGGCCCAGCGTCTTGGGATCGGCTGCCAGTTCGCGGATCTGCTTTCCCGTAACGGCCTCCCAGAGCTTAATCTTGCCAGTTCGTTGATCCCCTTCTCCACTGGTAACAACGGCGGCAAGAGTTTTGCCGTCCGCGCTGAGTGCCACGCTCGGAACGTTGCCCGCGATGGGGTATGTCCGCACTTTTTTACCGGTCTTGCTGTCGATAGCCGTAATTTCGCCCTTGCGATACGTAATCAGCGTTTTCCCGATATCAGTCCATCCAACGGGAAAGCCGGCGTCGCTCCAGTTTTCAAGATACTCACCAGTAGCGGCATCATGAATTAAGAGGCCCGGTATGCCATAAACGAACAACCGCTTGCCGTCCGGCGATACAGTCACGCCTATCATGCTGGCGCCGCCCACATCCCATTCGGCAGTCTTCTTGCCCGTGGCAACGTCCCAAACGAGCAGCACACGCTTGGACATTTGGTGGAGATCGGCGTACATGTAAGAAATACCATTCTTGGTTTCCTCGGACTTGTGCCAGCCGAGAGCGTAAAGTTTCTTCCCGTCCGGGCTGAAAGCGGCTGGTCTTATGGCCTCAATCACACTGACCATCGGCACCCGTCTGCTTTCTTCAAACGTCCGCACGTGAACACCGGTGTCAGCGTCGAGGAGCAATAGTCCACGAGCGGCATATCCAGAAATGGACGGCTGCGGCTGAATGAGGATATGCTTGCCGTCGGGGGTCGGGAGGATGAATTGGCTTCGCCCGTTGACGCGGAACTTTCGCGATCCCAGCCGGCGAACCGCTTCCGCCGGCAGCTTTTGACCATCGGCATCAACTTTGGGCTGGTCCAGACGCGGTGCGTCAGGTTTGGCAGGATTTTCCGGAGAAACCTGCTCGGGCACTTGCAGACCTGAAGCAAAAAAGCCAAATCCACATACAACGGCGATCAGTGTGAATCCCACCGCAAGGCTCATCAGCTTGGTCGAGAATCCGCCAACCAATCCACACACGGCAGCCGACACGGGTCCGCCGGCTCCCAAACGCACGGCTGCCTCCGCCAATTCCGCTGGTACGCGTGCAGCCAGCCCCGCAGGCGACATGACTACTGCAGCCAAGCCAAGCGTTGCCACGCCTCGCCGAGTCAGGCGAAGTCGCAGTCGTTCGCGCCCCTGTTCGAGCCGGCGCATAAGCGTGCGCCGCGACCAGCCGAGTCTTTCGGCCGCCTCATCGCGCGTCAGGCCGTTGAAATAGCAGAGGATCAAGGGATCGCGAAGAGCCTCGGGCAGTCGGGATAATTCCTCATCCAGCAGGCCGCATACCTCCTTCCAAGCAAGGTCAGCGGCAGGATCGGACGATGATTGCGTCGGGACTGCAACAGGCCTCCTGCCCCGTTTGGCCAGGGCGTTTTTGCAGACCCGAACCGCGGTGCCATAAAGCCAGGCGGAAAGGGCGTTGGGCTTGTGAATCGAGCGGGCTCGGCGCGCCAGGATCAGAAAGGTGGCCTGATAGGCATCGTCGGCATCATGTGCATGACCAAGCATCCGCCGGCACACGCCGAGTACGAGCGGGCCATGTCGGCGGACCAGCTCGGTAAACGAGCTTTCATCATGTCCCGAAACGTATCGAGCGACCAAATCTCCATCGGCGCCCAGGCAAGCCGGCATATGACGCGTCAGTGATGCCAGCGAGCGGATCAGGGTATCTGGCATGATATCTCTCAGCCGAGGTTTAGGGGGCGAAGCATTGGCCATACCTTATAGTGCCTGACATCGAGCCGTTAATGCCAGATTTTTTTTACCTCTGACCGAGAGACGCAACAAAAAAACGCGCCGGCACCGAATCACCTTTCCCGAAAAAAGGAAACTAATCAACCATCTCATTCTGGGCTCGCGCCTGCGGGAAGTGCCGTACCTGCCACACGGCCCTCAGTGCTTGACGACGCGAACAATGACGCTCTCGTTTGCCTCGAATGTCGCCGCGAAGCGCTCAACGTCGCGGATGAAACCCAGGTCCTATACAGCAAAAAACACGTTGCCGTACTTCGTCTTATAAGCAAGAATGTCATCATTAATCTCAGCAATGATCTCTTTTTCACGGTCATCGCGGTTGCAGAGCTTGAGGTCTACTGCGAGGTCAATCGGTTGGAAAGTGAAGTCGGCCTTGTATGTCTTGGACGAATAAATGATTGAGTCTGCTTCTCGATCAAACACCACGTCGGCACCGACAAGGAGCGTCTCGAATGCGTCTTGAACCTCCTTCTCGCGTTCCGGCTTCACCCGAACCGCTTTTCGCAGCTTTCGCTCGATAAGGCCTATGATTTTGACGAGCGCGCTAGATTCTGGAGGAGTGTTCTTGCCGTTGTAAACTTCAGCTATTCCTCTCCGATTCAGGTCATCGAGTGCTGCAAGCAATAGGCCCCGGGCGCTTTCTAGTTGTTTGATATAGGCTTCATGATGGCGCCGCTCAATCGCACGTTGGGGGCTCCAGTTAGAACTCTCCAAGTCGATCAGGAAACTACCGGTCTCGCGCCAGGCTATGTTTGCAAATGTCAAATAATAACGGGACTTTCGACCGAAGACTTGCTCCAGGAATGCGAGTGTCCGAGCAACCCAGTAGGTGTGCATGGCCGAGAAACTAGTTTCTCCGGTGAGGGGCACGACCTGACCCATCAGATCGGACAACTCCTTTGTCGCACCGTCTTGTGTCCACTGGTACATGGGGTCACTCCCTCACAACTTCGTTGGATCCTTCTTGGTCTGATTTGACGCCAATGTTAGCAGATCAGACCGCGCTCAGCGCGGGTCTCCGACCCCGCCGCTGGCCCGATCGCAGGTCTCCGAGCATGCCTCCGACCGACGCCATGCTGGAAAAATCCCGTGGCATCTCCCGGATCCCTTGTTTAAGCTCCGCCCATGGAGCGCGCTACCGATTTCATGGCGATGGCGCCTTGTTCTATGTGACCTTTCACCGCGTTGGATGCGGGGTGGGGGGACAGCAAATGAGGTCGTGCTTAGTACGGTGATGTGGTGAAGGCGGAGGGAGACCTGCGGTCGGGCTAGTGCGGCGGGGTCGGACACCCGCGACGAACGCGAGCGCAGCTCCGTTGATAGGTGGAGCTATTCCTCCTTGCGCCTCTATCTGACTTCGACTTTCACCTCACAGCTCCAGTAAGTGTGTTCGCCCGGCTTGAGTTTCCTTCTTACCTCACCGTACGGGTTCAGGCGTTGGTCCAGGACGTCCGTTTTTTTGTCCGCAAGCGGAAGGTAACCTATCTTGAAGCGAACCCGGTCAAGACACGTCACTTCTTTGGCAAGGGTTTTCTCGTAGACTTCGCCTGATGGGAGCTTGACCGGAATCGGAAAGTTCTTGTTGCTGAACAAGAAGTCCCAGTTAGTACGATCATTACTGGATTTGTAATGCATATTCCAGGTGGTCAACATGACCCAAAAGGACTGAGATGTCTTCGTAGCATTGGTGACGCGCAGAACCATGTCGAAAGGTTTGCCGATCTCCACCTCGTGCTGCTTAGGCTCGATAGTAATCTGGAATGCCTCTGAGCGGATTGCGGCGGCCTCTTTACAGTCTGGCCCAAAGACCAACCCGACCCGAATGTGGGTGGCCACGTCGTCGACGAGGATGGTGGGGCCGTTCACCAGAACATCGGCGTCTTTTGCCAGGGTATAGGTATTTTCTTGCTCAATGCCGTCAACAGTCCCGATGGCCAGGGTAACCCTTTGGTGACCAAGATCGACTAACTTAACTGCCCCGTAGACGTCTGGCTCCCAAGTACCCTCGGCTGGCTCACCCTGCGCAGCGGCTTGCTCCGCGGCATCCGCTTCATGGTAGAAGCCTAGCGGGAACAGGGCCAACCAGATCCAGGCCAAAAGGGCGCTGGCCGCCAGCACGCCCCCCGCCACTACCATCCGCCGGGTATCTCTCATGGTCATCAACCCTTCTGTGGAATACGTTCCATGCGTGAAGAGCTTGCCGCTAATAACATCATGAATCACAGCTTATCTACTTCACGGCAAGCCGAGTCAAGCTAGAATGCTTGCAAGAAACTCAGAGGGGAAGCCGCTCATTTTCAGGCCAACGTCCCAGGCGAGCGCTTCTGGCTAACTGCCACAGGCCCTTCGGAGTACCTGAGCCCCCGCCACCCACAAGGGCCCTCCCACGAGGTAAATCAATATGCGCTGCTACCTACCCCTGGTATTTCTGACAGTTGGCTTGCCTTTTCAACAGGTCGACGCCGAGGACAAATCCAACTTCGGCAAATGGGAGAAGGACATCGCGGCCTTTGAGGCACAGGATAAGGAGAAAGCGCCTCCGCAAAAGGGAATTGTCTTTGTCGGCAGTTCCAGCATCCGGTTATGGGATTTGAAAAAGTCGTTTCCAGACCTTGACGCGATCAATCGGGGTTTCGGCGGATCGCAAATCGCTGATTCCGTTCACTTTGCCGATCGTCTTATTGTCAAACATGAGCCGCGTCTGGTTGTCTTCTATGCCGGCGATAACGATATCGCCGCAGGCAAGACGCCTGATCGAGTCGCGGAGGACTTCAAAAGTCTGGTCGAGATTTTTCACAAGGATCTTCCCAAAACCAAGATAGTGTTCATCGCAATCAAGCCGAGTCCCCGCCGCTGGGCTTTGTTTGATAAGCAGCGTAAAGCCAATGCGCTGATAGAAGCCCTTTGCAAGAAAGATGAGCGCCTGACTTACCTCGACGTGGTCACACCAATGTTGGGTGATGAGGGCAAGCCCCGCCAAAACCTTTTTCAAAAAGACGGTCTCCATCTCAATGCCGAAGGCTACAAACTTTGGGCTTCGCTTCTGGAGCCGAAGCTGAAATGAGCGGAGGCGCGAACAGAGGGGGCCCGGCACGTTTCCGGGGCAAGGTGCGGCGGGGTCGGAGACCCGCGCCGAGCGCAGGGGACCCGCGCCGAGCGCAGAAACGAATCCGCGGCGGCTCCGACTTCCTGAGTATACCGTGGAAGAAGCGTGGGTTGAAAGCACCGTTGCCGTGGCCCCACCCTGTGGACTAGGTTCCGACCCTGTGGATCACCTTACCACCCTCTGGACCAACAAAAGGGGTCCTCAAGATGGGTCGGGCGGTAAGCGCAATTGCGCTCTTTGGATGTCAGAAGGCCTCGTGCTTTTGCAGCTGGACCCTCTTGATCACCACTTTGATCCTGAGGATCAGGCTCCGACCCTCTGGATCAGCACCAATTGAGCAACAGGGTCAGAGGGTCTGTTGTTAACCCCGCTTGGTCGGTTTGCAGCACGGCGTTTGCTTCCAAAAGGGGGAGTGCGCGGAAGGAAGCAAACCAAACGCGACCCAGCAAAAGCGTTGCATGCGCCCCCGTTTGACAGCCTTTCACCAATATTTCATCGTCCCCCGCCCGGAATTCGCATTGCTTTCGGGCATAAACCGTTCTAATATGTTGTAATGATGCGGCTCCTACTCTTAACTTTGTTGCCAGAGCTTATCCTTAGCCAAGGAGGCAGCCAGGCCTAGGACCGCCGAACCCCAACCTACTACAGTAAGTTGTTACCGGCCCTGGGACCTGCGAGTCTCAGGGCCGTTTTCGTTTGATCGAGTCCCCTTAACGTCCGTGGATGCTCTTATGAACGCCAATCAGAATGGCCATGCCCCCGTGGCTCAGCCCGTCAACCACCAGACCGATGTCGAGCGCCTCGTCATTTTCGACACCACCCTGCGCGACGGCGAGCAATCGCCCGGGGCCAGCATGAACCTTGCCGAGAAGGTGGAGGTTGCCCTGGCGCTTAAGGACCTTGGCGTGGATGTTATCGAGGCGGGCTTCCCGATCGCGTCGCCGGGCGACTTCGAGGCGGTGCAAGCCATTGCCCGGCAGGTGGAAGGCCCGGTGATCTGCGGCCTGGCCCGCTGCAATGACGACGATATCGACCGGGCCTGGGAAGCGGTCAAGGATTCCGCCAAGCCGCGCATTCACGTCTTCCTGGCGACAAGCGCCATCCATCGCGAGTTCAAGCTCGGTATGGCCAAGGACGAAATCGTTCGCCGGGCCGTCGACAGCGTGAAACGCGCCAAGAGTTATTGCGAGGACATTGAATTCTCACCCGAAGATGCCGCGCGCACGGAACTCGACTTCCTCGCGGAGGTTGTCGAGCGCGTCGTCGAAGTCGGGGCCACGACCGTAAACATCCCTGACACGGTTGGCTACGCGGTGCCCAGTCAGTACGCCGCGGCGATGCGTCACCTCAAGAAGACGGTGCGCGGCATCGACAACGTTGTGCTGAGCGTGCACTGTCACAATGACCTGGGCATGGCCGTCGCCAACAGCCTGGCCGCCGTCCTCGAAGGCGCCCGGCAGATCGAATGCACGATAAACGGCCTGGGCGAACGCGCCGGCAATTGCGCGCTGGAAGAGGTGGTCATGGCCGTGCGGACACGAGCTGACTTCTTCAAGCTGCGGACGAACATCAACTCGCGCCGCCTGTACCCGATCAGTCGGCTGGTGTCGCATGTCACCGGCATTCAGGTGCAACGGAACAAGGCGATCGTCGGTCAAAACGCCTTCGCGCACGAGGCCGGCATTCATCAAGACGGCATGCTCAAGGACCGGTCCACCTACGAGATCATGAATCCGGAGGATGTGGGCCTGCCGAAGACCGAATTGGTCCTGGGCAAGCACAGCGGCCGGCATGCCCTGCGCCAGCGCATCCGCGACCTGGGTTATCACCTTGACGATGGGCAATTGCAGAAAGTGTTCGAGAACTTCAAAGTGCTGGCCGACCGCAAGAAGCTGATCTATGACGCCGATGTTGAAGCGTTGTGCGAGGCCCAGATGCACGACGGCCCGGCCGTGTGGACTCTCGAAGCGTTCCAGGCCAACGCCGGCGGCATACCGACGGCCACTGTCTGCCTGTGGCATCAGGACGGCACCATTTTGAAAGATGCCGCCGTCGGCGATGGGCCTATCGACGCGGTCTTCAAAACGATGGAGCGCATCACCGGCATCGAAGTGACCCTCCGTGACTACCGTGTTCGCAGCGTCACGATCGGCGAGGATGCCCAGGGGGAGGCTCAGGTCGAAGCGGAATACGAAGGCAAGTCGATTCGCGGCCGGGCGGTGAGCACGGACATTATCGAGGCCAGCGCGTTGGCCTTCTTGCAAGTTATCAATCGCATCGCCACGCGGAAGCAGCAGGCGGAGGCGGTCCGCGTACCTGAAAGTGCGGCGGTCACCGCTTCGGCTTCCTGACGTGGGGACGCCTAGTTGTTCAATTCAAGAGGGCAAGAATCCACTCGGATTCTTGCCCTCTTTCGTTTGGTCGGAATTGTACCATGGAAGCTCCGGCTCAGCGTCTTCCGCGCCCCCCGCCGCCCGGTGCGGCCGCCGGCGTCTGTGTGGAGCGCTGGCCAGGACCATTGCCAAAATAACCTGCCGTGTTGCCGAAGGCGGTCGGATGGCCGGTCGTTACGGTGACCACTAACGGTTCACCGGTTTCGCCAACCATGGCGCTGCGTTGTTCCAAGTCCTGAAGTGCGGTGCCAAATTGATAGGCATTGGCCCGCCGCTCAAACTCGGGCAACACGCCTAGAAAATAATTGGCGGCCGGGTTGCCGCCACGAAGCAGATTCAAGTACGGGCTCAGGACGGGGTGAGGAGTGCCGACATAATTAGGCCGGGCATAGGGCGAGAACTGGTAATTGGGAGGATAGCCCTGAGCGTGGACTGAGCCGGCGACCCAGAGGACTGAAAAACATGCCAGCCACGAAGCCAAGCTGAGAGGTCTCATGATCACTCCTCCGACTGTTTGGGAATTGCGTACCCTCTTATCAGGTTAACGCAATTGAACCTGGCAGTGAACGAAAAAGTCGGGGTCGCGTTCCACTGAGTGCGGGGCATGGTTGCTCGCGACCCCGACGGGCGGACGAGCGATCCGGAGTCGCCCGTCCGTAGCTCGCTTAAAGGCCGCCGGTGCCGGTCCCAGCGGCGGCTCGATTGCGGATCGAGTTATACGTCTGGCTGCCGAGCAACGTGGCGCCCAGGACCCGTTCAACCGGCGCCAGGCGTTTGCCGAGGCCGTTGTCAAAGGTAATCCACCTGTCGGCCTTCACGTAGATGCGGTCGCCGGGCATAACCTGGAAGTTCGTGGCTGGATCGCCGCGCTGCGTGATGCCGCACCAATCGACCGGAAGCTGACGATTGCTGCCATTTTCACCGCGCCGGGCCACCCAGATGTGCTTCTTCGAAGAGACCGCCGGCAAGCCGTTGATCTGGCCAAATGCATCGAGCACCGTCTCATTGCCGGTGAACGGAATGCGGTAGACCTGCTCGCCGTAGCCGCCGCCATCGGTGATGACGTAATAGACCTTGCTGTTATAGGCCAACACGTCGACGTCAAGATCCTGGATTTGAGGCGGCGCGGTTATTTTGCCAAGCCGGATCATCAACTGCTTGTAGACGGCTTCCTTGATCTGGTCGAGCGTCTGGCCGCTCACCAAGACTGATCCATAGATGCCCAAGTTGATCGTTCCATCCGGACGAACGAGATGCTGGCCCCGGACAACCTGCTCCTTGGTCAAGGCTTCGTTCGCCGCCGGCGTCAATTCAATGAGCAAGATATCAGGCGGTTCGACAACGTAGGGCGGCAAATTGACCTTACGCAGTTCGCGCGGCACCGAGTCCGGTCCAACGATCAAGGGCACGGGAGCCTGGACCATTGGCTCCGGACGCAGTCGGGCGGGTTCCGGCCCTCGGAAGACTTTATCTTCTTTCTTGTCCTTGTCATCCACGCCGCCGACTTCGCCTGCCAGTTCGGACGGCGCTTGAGCCCGAAGGACATCCGCATGGCTTGGTATCTTGTAGTCGGCAGCAACCACATTGGCCGGGCGGGGCTTATCGAGTTGCACGGCGGATCCCCAGGCGTTTGCCTGGGGCGCCGCGCTGGCCACTTGATTATCACGCACGATTTGTAAATCGACTCTTGGTTCCGTGAGGTAGTTGGCAAGATGCCGTTCGACGGCCACGCGCGCCTGGTCAACCGTCATTCCGGAGACCGGCACGGTCCCATACGGCCCCAGTTCAAGAGTGCCGTTGGCGGCGACCATTTCTTTGCTATTCATGATCGGCTTGGAGCCGTTCGATCCGGAAGTGATGGACCAGGCTACCATGCTATTGGGCGACAAACGGGTCGCGGCTGGTCCGGGAACGCCGCCCGATCCATAAGCCGTGTAAGCCGGACTGGAATTGGCGACACGCGTGCGCGATGTGGATTGGCAGCCCAAGATGCTCAGGCCTAGCAGTATGCTTGCAACGGCTGTCCGCCATCCTTGGCCTCGACGTGGCATCTTCCTGACTCCTCACTCGGGGTGTGCTCTTGGCCGATTGCACGCCGCCCCAGGTTTCCTATCCTGGGGAAACGCTGATAGTCCTCCCTTCCTATCGGTGTTAAGGCCGGTCCGAGAGAAACTTCTCTATCCCCATGCTCCCCATGCCTTTTTCTTTCGCGTCTTCCGAACCATACAGCGGGGCGGGCTTAGCCGCCTTGCCTGGCCTACCCGGTCTCCGTTGCCGTCATAATGCGTGCAACTGATTCGCCTGCCATGCAGGCAAATGTCAGAATGCATACCCTCCCGACCCTCTTGCTCAATTGGCGCTGATCCAGAGGGTCGGAGCCTGATCCTCAGGATCAAAGTGGTGATCAAGAGGGTCCAGCTGTAAAAGCATGGAACCTTCTGACGTCCAATGCAATCGCCTGCGCCTACCGCCCAAGCCGCCCCAGAGACTCGTTTTGTAGGTCCGGAGGGTCATCACCTGATCAACAGGGTCAAAACTTGGTCCACAGGGTCGCGCTCTCAACCATCCTTGTTTTTTCAATTCATATTACATATACTTGTGTACAGTACGCCACGGATGGTTCTCCTGCCTGCTTCGAACCCATCGGCGCTTTCGCCGACACGTCCTACGTCCGCCCTGCCGCGCCTGCATCTCACCTTGTGGAGTCATGCTCATGTCTAACGCCATCACCAAATCTCTCGTCCGTCTCAGCGATTTGCCCGCGACTCCTTTGGAATGGCTCTGGCCCGGCCGTCTGCCGCTGGGCAAATTGGTCTTGCTTGACGGCGACCCCGAACGGGGAAAGTCGCTCTTGGCGCTGGACTGGGCAGCCCGGCTCACCACGGGCCGGCCGTGGCCGGATGGCACGGAGATCGCCCGGCCCGAGTCCGTCGTGGTTCTCAGCGCTGAGGATGATCCTTCCGACACGGTCAAGCAGCGCCTGGCGGCTGCCGGCGCCGATTTGAGCCGCATCCACATGCTAAGCGTCGGCCCCGATGCGTACGGCGGCCACCGCGCTTTGCAGTTTCCCGAGGAAGCGAGCCTGTTGCGCGAATCGCTACAGGAGACCTGCGCGCGGCTGGTTATCGCCGATCCGCTCGTGGCTTTTCTTGGCGGCGGCGCCGGCTTGAATGGACCGCAAATCCGCCGAGCCCTGACGCCGCTGGCCAACATCGCCCAGCAAGCCCACGCCACCTTGGCGATGGCGCGCCACTTGAACAAGAAGGACGACCGCCAGACCGCCCTCTACCGAGGCTCCGGTTCGATTCAGGTCATTGCGTGCGCGCGGGTTGGCTTACTCGCCGGCTGTCATCCGCAGGACCCGGACCTGCGCTTGCTCGCTTGCTTCAAAAACAACCTGGCCGAACGGCCGCCCACGCTGTCTTATCGGATTCGCCGCGATCAAGCGGGATGGCCGATTATCGACTGGGAGGGCGCCGTACCAATATCCGCCGATGAGATCGTGCTGACAACCGGCGAGCGCTACGGCGCCTCGGTGGCGCGGGCCGTGGAGTTTCTCCGCGAAACGCTCGCCGGCAATCCCCGTCCGCGCCAGGAGGTTTGCCAGCTCGCCCAGGATGAGGGCCTTTCCCCGATCACTCTTAGACGCGCCCGCGCCAAGCTCCATGTCGTTTACAATCAAGTCTGGCAAGACGGCCGCAATGTCTGGTACTGGCGTCTTCCCGCCGCCCCCACCGTCGAAGAAGAACACGCCGAATTCCTCGCGTCAATTATTCGGAAAGGTTCCTCGTGATCAACGCCCCGTGTCTTCCTATCCCCATCTTCAATCCATCCCCATTCCTCCCCTTCTGGATATACCCCATGCCCACCTCACCACCTCGTCCCGATTTCCCCACCGGCGCTCACCTGATGCACTCCCTTGGGTTCGAACTCGACCCCTGGCAAGTCGACGCGATCGACGGCGGTCATCAACGGCTGCTGCTCAACTGCTGCCGTCAAGCCGGCAAGTCGACAGCCGTCGCCATGCTCAGCCTCTATGAAGCCCTGCTCGCCGGCGACCGGCTGGTTCTCCTGCTGTCGCGCAGCCTGCGCCAGTCCACCGAACTCTTCCGGCGCGTTGTGGAGTTTCATCAGCGCTTAGGCGGCTGTTGCCTCAAACGCCAGACCTCCCACGAACTGCAATTCACAACCCGCAGCCGCATCATCAGCCTGCCCTGCCAGCCGGACACGATTCGCGGCTTCGCCAACGTGCAAATGCTAGTCATTGATGAGGCCGCCCGCGTCCCCGACGACCTCTACCGCACCGTCCGCCCCATGCTCGCGGTCTCCGGCGGCCGCCTGGTCTGCCTGTCCACGCCCTACGGCAAACGGGGCTTCTTCTACAACGCCTGGGCCAAGGGCGGCCCCGAGTGGAAACGCATCGAAGTCCCCGCCAAGGAAATCAGCCGCATCACTCCCGCCTTCCTCGAAGAAGAACGCCGCAACCTCGGCGAATCCTGGTTCCGCCAAGAATACTGCTGCTCCTTCGAAGCGCTCGAAGGCCTCGTCTACCCCGACTTCAAACGCTGCGTCACCGCCTTGCTCCCCGGTCCCGGCACTCCGGGAGCGGCGCATTCGCTCCCCTCTCCCGGTACTCCGGGAGCAGCGCATTCGCTCCCCTCTCCCGGTACTCCGGGAGAGGGGTCGGGGGTGAGGGCCGAGCTTCTAAGACCTCAATCTTCCCCGAACCCTCACCCCAACCCCTCTCCCGGAGTACCGGGAGAGGGGCCTCAAGGCCGTCCCGTCGGCGGCATCGACTTCGGCTTCCGCAATCCCTTCGCCGCCGTCTGGGGCGTCGTCGATCGCGACGACATCCTCTGGCTTACCGGCGAACACTATTGCCGCCACAAACCGCTGAGCTACCACATCAAGCACCTGCCCCGAAACGTCCGCTGGTACGCCGACCCCGCCGGTGCCGGCGAGATCGACGAACTCCGCTGCGCCGGCTTCACCATCAGCAAAGGCGACAACGCCCTCCGCCCCGGCATCGCCGCCGTCAGCGCGAGACTGGAAGAAGGCGCCCTGCGCATCGTAGAACGCAAATGCCCCAACCTCCTCGCCGAAGCCGAACTCTATCGCTACAGCACCGAAGCCGAAGACAAAAAAGCCGAGATGCCCGTCGATGACAACAACCACGCCCTGGCCGCCCTACGCTACTTGATCAGTCAACTGGATGCCGGGAAGCTGGGACGACGCAACCGAAAGGAGACAGGCAGTTCCGATCAGGCATTGAAAGTCGAAGCGGCGCAGAAGAAATGGATGAGTTGGCGGAACGAGGCCCTATGGCGTCCGGTATTCTAAAGATAGGGGTATGGTCCCCTAAGGACTGCGGAGTTGCTGATTAGCTCGAAGTGCACGGAGAATTCGACCCATAACGATCGTTGGCCGCTTCAGCGAATGTTCCCATATGCGGATCACCGTCCAACCGGCTCGACGCAGCGCTCTGTTTGCCTCGCGATCCCGGGCTTGGTTGGTCGCGAATTTGGTCCGCCAATAATCAGTATTGCTAGTTGGTATCCAGTTGCAGCGCGGACAGCGATGCCAGAAGCATCCATCAACGAATACCGCAACAAGTCGATCACGGAAGATGAAGTCCGGCCTTCCTGGCAGGCGGACATGGCGACGCCATCCAGTCAGCCCATGTTCGCGAAACAGCTTGACCAATCGCAATTCGGTTGACGCATTGCCGAAATTGCTAATGCGCGACATGTTGCGCGAACGCTGGTCTTTAGTCAGACGGTCCGTCATTTGACTTTTTTCACAGTTTCAATCCTCTTTTCTTTTCAACCCAGGCAGGTTTTGGAGAAGGGTTCCGAGGAAGGTGAACCCTGGCTCAGAGACGAGGCCTGCGTTCCAGCACAGATAGGGTACTTGCAATTTATCGTCACGTGCAGTAAATCTTTGACCATGGCAAGATCCTCATCTAGCAAATCGGTTGGAAACCGCATCGCCAAAGAGCCAGAAACATCCGTGGAACTGAAACGGATTTCTCTTGATCAACTTCATTTCGATCCCGACAACCCGAGATTCGCGAACGAGGTCGAAGAGGTCGGCGACTCGCAAGTCCTCGACCGGATTGTAAAGGTGTTCGGCGTTGAAGACGTCCTTAGTTCCATTGCTGTAAACGGGTACATGACTACGGAGCCACTCGTCGGCGTGGAAATACCCGAGGATGGCGGTGTACGCGTGATCGAGGGAAACCGGCGACTAGCCGCGTTGCTCATTTTGGCAGATGACCCGCGTGCCAAAAATCATGCGAAACTAAGAGAAGATCATCCACTAGGACAAGGCGCAGTAATCAACCCCGTGCCAGTTGTAGTGTACGGTGAGGGGACGGAACCCAAGCAATTATTACCGTACTTAGGTGTCCGACACATTGTGGGTTCTCGAGCATGGGATTCCTATGCAAAGGCCGCCTGGGTCGCCAGGATGCTGGAATCCCATGGCAAGACGGTCTCACTCCAACAGATTGAGGAGATGACGGGCGACACACGCGGCACCATTGGCCGCTTGTTGGAGGGGTACTACCTTGTCCGCCAACTGGTGGACGAGAAAGAGTTCGTCCCGAACGAAAGCTACAAGAAAGGTCGCGGAAGCGCCGTTGAGTTCCCGTTTTCGTGGGTGTACAACGCGCTTGGTTATAAGAATGTCAAAGAATGGGTCGGAATGGCGCAGGATCGGATTAAGCCAAACCCGGTGCCCAAGAAGTCCCTTGATAAAGCTGGCGAATTAATGCTGTTCATGTTCGGTCGAAAATCCTCGAAAACCCCTGCCGTCATTGGCGAATCGCGTGAGCTGGGAGATCTGGCAATTTGCCTTGCCGACGAGAAGTTGGTGGCTCAACTACGAAATGGGAAAAGTGTCAAAGAGGTCATTTGGTCTTCAAAGTCTGGCCTAGATCGTGTCCTACAGTCGCTTGCAAAAGCCGACGACTCGATTTCGGATGCTTTGGGGTCAGTTGACGAATTGACTCTTGGGCAAGTTGATCGTGTTGAGCCAGAGGCTGCCAAAGTTAGAAAGAAGGCAAAGTCACTGCACGACAAGCTGTTGGAAAAGAAAGCGGGCGATGAGTGAGGGCTTCTATGTGTCTGTCTCCAGGGAATCAGCCAGGAAAGCCGCCATCAACGCTGACCAGGTCGAGGCCGACGCTATCCGCCAAGGAAACTCACCGCTCGCTGGCTGTCTCACCGACGATACTATCGCATATGACCGGCTACCAGAAGAATACGATGCGGCCACCAACCCAAACGGCAATCCCGAATGGGCCGAAGATGATAATGCCCGGGAAACGGCCGTCGGGGAGACGATCACCGAGGTCGAGCGGCGGATTGAGTTGTTGGGGCAACGATACCCCTTTGACCTGTCCCCAAACAAAAGCCTCTTGACCCATAAGCCCGAGCGAGCGCTATCGGGCGTATACGAGTTCTGCTTAAGCTTTTCGGTAACCCTTCAGGACTTGAGTGCAAATCCTGCCTGTCAAGCTGTGCGTGAGTTTGAGCGATTGGTCGGACGATTACTGAAATCGTTTCTGCACGGCGAGCACACGGAATTCTATCGTTCAGGAGCGCCCGCCGATGGTGATCGGCCAACGACCATGACTGCGATGTTGATCGACTTGAACGCGAAGACCAACGGCGAATGGCAGTTCTCACCACCAGTCGGTTCGGCAGCCCAAGCAGAACAGGGCGACGATGCAATTGATGTAGTTGTCTGGAAGCCCTTTGGAAATCTTGATCGTCGAATCGGTAAGCTTTTCTTACTCACTCAATGCGCATGTGGTGATGACAGCTATTGGTTCGGCAAACGTAAGGAGCTGAGTCCCGAGGGGTTTCAAAAGACATGGGCCGGCACGATTTCGTTTGGTGGCGTTCTTCGCAGTCTGGCCACTCCGAGGCATGTTCCGCACGATGCTATTTGGAGGGAAGGCACGTCCGACGGAGGCATTCTTTTGGATCGCGTCCGCCTTACTTGGATGGGTGAAACGTGCTTGGATCAGGATGAACAGCTGATTTGCAAGAAGAGGCTCGATGGGTACACAAATAAGCTAATGCAAAAGCCCCAAGTTAGAGTCACGCTCGGAGGCGTCCAACCTGCGAAAGGCAAACCAAAACGGCGGAAGCGATAGCTTTGGCAACTAAAGGAGGCACGGCATTACCGATTTGCTCAAATTGACTCGTCTTAGAACCGGAGAACCGAAACCAGTCGGGGAAGGATTGCAGGCGCGCTGCCTCCCGCACAGTCAATCGTCGCCGCCGTCCATCGGGAACCTTAATCCGAATCATGTCGCCAGTTGAAGCTGCAATGTTTCGACATGTAAGCGTGCGTGCGGGGAGGTCGCAAGCAAGGTCTCGGGGATTTCGGCACCGGCACTTGATTTCATACTTACGCACGTACTTCATCGTTTGTCTGGACAAAAGCCGCGCAGTTGCCGGCAGTCTTCTCACCATCGACCCGAGTGCTTGCCTAACGGTAACATGCCGGTCGAGGTGAGTTGGGGCTGGGAACACGAACCCACCATGGTGGGCTACGACGAACAGTCTTCGCCGATTTTGCGGCACACCGAAGTCGGCTGCATTAATGATTTCCCAGTCGACGTTGTAGCCCATCCGCTCCAAGCGTTGAACTAGGATACGGAAGTATTGCTGATGCTCCGTCTTCAAAGCGGGAACGTTCTCCAATACTGCGAGGGCTGGAGTTGTTTGTTCGACGGCCGTCAGAAAGGTCGGGAGACCATTCCTTCGATCCGATGCGCCACCCTTAAGACCGGTCACCGAGAACGGCTGACACGGCGGTCCGGCTAAGAGCACGTCACCAACCGAGACCTTGGAATCAGGAGTTAGGGTTTCTAGAAAGCAATCGTTACCGATATTAGCCTGATAAGTTTGACACGCATCAGAATTCATTTCGTACCCGATGGTACGAAAACCCGTCGCGGCGAAACCTAACGCCATGCCTCCGCAACCTGCGAATAGCTCAACTACGGTTCGAGGCAAAGGCCTTGGCACCGGGCACAACTGCTCATTAAGGAAACGACGGTAAGCCAGGCTACTCATTTATCATTATGATCGGTTTTTTGTTGCTAAAGGATCTCGAAAAATTGCAGAACCTTGTATTAACGTCTGAAGGACAGGGATCGAAAGCTCGGGACAAGTTTTCTCCGCTTGTTGTAGGCATAGGACCCGTTTAAGAGCAAGACCGATTGCTTTGGATCGGCGGGGTTAAGGAGGTAGCCCTATTGGACGTCCTAGAAGAGAACGGCCGTGCGTGTGTCTTCGAAGGTGGTGTTCGAAAGCGGGTATCCCGTCTTGTGGCACTAAATCCCGACCGTGCCACGATCCCCGACCGCAGGTCTCCTTGTCCTTGACGTGGAGGGAGACCTTCGGTCAAGCCGAGTGACACGGTCGGGAGACCGTGTCACAACGCTGGGCTTACTCACTCCAGTTTTCGACGGTCAAATCGGGGATCGCGGCAAGGTCGCTATCGGTGGAAACGACCGTGCAGTTGCCAAGCGTATTGGCGATGGCGGCAATCATGATGTCAACGACTTGCATGGGCCGGCCCAGACGCGCAAGTTCGGCATAGATGCGGCCAAACTCGAAGGCTGCCGGCAGGTCGAACGGCCAGAGTTTCAGGGTCGCCAGATGCGATTTCAGACGTTGCATGTTGCGGTCGCGGGACTTGCTGTGTTCGATGCCGGCCACCAATTCCGCCAAGACGGGAATGCCGATGCCGATCCGATGCCCTTTGGCGATTTCGCTGCGGGCTCTTTCAAAAACGGCATGACGGCGGTTGAGGTAATCGCTGGCGATACCGCTGTCGAACAGAAACCGGGTCATTCCCACATCCCCTGCAGCTTCCCGGCGTGCTGCGCGAATTGCGCCTTCTCCAACTCCTTGCGGGCCTGCCGCTCCGCTTTCCAGGCGGCGAGTTCAGCCTCAGTGAGATCCAGCGGCTCCAGTTGATCCATAGCCGCGAGCAGCTTGGCAATTTCCTCAGGAGGCATCATGTCCTCGTCCTCTGCTGCTCTCCCTAGAGGGTGGATCTCGACCTCAGTGCCATCAGGCCAATCGGCAGGCACATTAACCACTAGTCGTCCGTCCGTGATAGTGGCCCTGATCGTGTTCATGGTTGCCGCCCCCTTACGGATCTTGATTCCTCGGACGCGCTAACTATTGTAACAGGCAAATCCTGTCCCGACCTTCCCCAGGACCCGAATCGCCACCAGAATCTATCTCGGTCGCCACGCATCTCTCCACTCCATCCTACTGGGCACTCGACCAAAGCCAAGCCGTCGGCTTTTCGACCAGCCTAAAGCGAACCGGACTCTTGTCATTGTGTTCTCTTTTTCTTCCCCCGGCAGGTCGGCTATAATGCAAGCCTGACGCGAGCGAGCGGCCAAGGCAACAATGGCGATGCCACCCAACGAAGAATGCCCGAACTGCCATCGGAATGTGGAGGACTGGCACGTCGAGTGGTACAAGACCGAAGGACCAACGCTTTATAAAGGGCTGGCTGCAATCGACTGCCCATTGTGTGGGCTGCCAGTCGGATTTCAACAAGGAAAGATCGGGCCGGCGCCGCCTGCAGTCCCTTTGGTGAGACGGTACGCGGACAAGGCAGCGAAGTGGGCCGCGGCTCAGGCCGTTTCCGCAGGCGGGACGCTGCAAGGTTATACGTCTGCGGGCGGAGCCGGAATACAGTACGCGGGCTACTGGACTCCGCAAGAAGTCCGGCAGGCAGACGCAAACGAGAACGCAAAGAATCGGGGGCCGTGAAATGACGATCCTGACGCCAGAAGAGAGACTGTTCCTGGACGTATTCCTCCACGAGGCCACGTCTTCGCCATTCACCGGACCAGCCACCCAAGCGCTCCACGAAATCGGGGTCGAGTATGGCGACATCTCGTCCATTGCGTGGGCCTACGAGCAAGATGTTCCTCGAACCAACTTCGAATTAGGGCATTCGGCTGACGTGGCGCCGCCGCTTCCTTGGTCGACTCGAGAGTCTGTCCTGCGACGCAACCAGGAAATCCAACGAGTCTGGGAGCAAAGACGAGAACCAGCGCACACGCCGAACGCTCCTTGAGTCAGGGGAAGCCAACCTGAAGTCAGCCCCGATCCTGAACTGGGTTGTGGCACGGTCTCCTGACCGTGCCACGGGCCCCGACCGCAGGTCTCCTTGTCCTTGCACGTGGAGGGAGACCTTCGGTCATGCCGAGTGACACGGTCGGGAGACGGTGTCTCAGATGGAATCCGGTGTTGTGCCACAACGGGAGCGGCTGCCCATTCCAGGCCTGTAAATCCTTGGAATCGAAGTGTAAACCAGCGCTATTCTTTGTTAATCACTCTCTGCTTTTCTTGAATGGCAATTCTTCCTTCATTATTTGCTTAACTCATTCCCGCATTGACTTTTAGCTCAGCACCGGTAAATTCGCGTCCTAACAGAAATGACTCGGCATTAGAATTGCACCGCCCTCGCCACGTTCATTTCCTTGTATCAATCGTGAAACAGAGAAAAGCGCATTGATCCCGGTGCGACCAAGGACGGGGCAGTAGCCTCTCCTTCGTACCAGTGTGCCGCCTAAGTCGGCGGAAAGGCGGTCGTTTATGAGTTCCTCGTTCAAGTTAGGAATGGCGCTGGCCATCACCACGATTGCTAGTGGCCCGCTTCCTCGGGCCAATGCCGGCATCATATTTAACACTTTTGCCACGCCCAACAGTGCCATCGCGAACTCACCGATTGGGTTCGCCTATGCGGGCAATAAGTTTGTTGGCTCTCTCTACTTAAATTCAGGGCCAACAACCTTCCTTTACTCGACCGACCTCAATGGAGGCAATGTCCAGCAATTTGCCCCTACAATCTCTATCCCCACGGGCAACCCGGAAGAACACTTCGTGGCCAGTTCGCTAGGCCAGGCCGGGTTTCCCAATCGAGATATTTACGTTTCAGCCATTGGCCGGGTGATTCACATTACCAATGACGGGAGCAGTGGGGGCACGTTCGTGAGCGGCCTCAGCGGCGAAGTCCGCGGCATTGTATTTGACTCCATAGGCACATTCGGCCATCAGATGCTTGTCTCGACCAGTACCGGGACCATCTACAAGGTTGACAGTGGTGGAAATGCCGTCATTCTTGCCAATATTGGTCAAGATACCGAAGGCATGGACATCGCTCCCGCCGGGTTTGGCTCGTTTGCCGGTCAACTCTTTGTCGGTTCCGAAGGACCCGGCCTTGTGCGCGCGATCGACCCTTTGGGAAATGTTACGGTCTTGAATCCAAGCAATCCGATCCCCGGAGCGGAACAGCTTGCCTTTGTCCCTTTGAACCTGGGTTCCAGCGGCAGTTCCCTCGAAGGCCTGTATTCGGCTGACTTCCCTGTTGACGTTGTCAAGGCTGATGCCAGTCAATTCACGGGTTTCCTTGGCGACCTAATTGTTTCGGGAGAGTTCGATCACCAGGTCACGCGCGTGCATTTTAACGGGTCCAGCTTTGAATACAGCAATGTAGGCCAATTGCCCCATCAGCCGGAAGACGGCATCTTCGTGACTGCCGGCATTATCAATCCCGGCTCCCCGGGCGTTCCGGAACCGGCCAGCCTGGTCCTTCTAAGCATCGGTGGTTTGGGTCTGTTAGGTTTTGCCCGCCGCGGCTGGAAAAAGGCCAACTAAGAGACACTATTATCTGTTGGTAGTTTTCTTCTTCGCGGGCTTGGTCGAGCCCGCTATTGGCAGACCGCGCTTCGGCAGCATGGCAACCAGTTTCTTGTGCTCAATCAACCGATCAGGCTTGTATTTCCTTGAGTTTCCTGCGCATTCGATGCCCAGTGAGGCATCACGCCAAGAACACATTGACGAACTTCGTGCGGCCCTTGTACCGGTAGATGGTGAAGTGCCGGTTTACACAGGCAACGTGGTTAACGCCCAGCCGCTCGCACAGAGCGACCACGACTGCGTCAGTGAAGTCCATCGGCAAATCCGCGTACTTTTCGACCAGCGCGCTGACGCGCAGGAAATCGCCGGACTCGGGCTCCGTTAGCGTAAGCCCGCCAGCCTCGATCCAGGCGAGCAAGTTTTTGCGCGCTGGCAGGCTCTCCTCAAGCACATACATCGCCTCCGTGACCGCGGCCATGGTCGAGATCAACTTCGCTCGCGATTGACGGACAAACTCCAACGCGCGGCCATGATAGGCATCGTCGGCATCAAACAGGGCGATCAGAGGCCCGCTGTCAACGACTATTTTCCTTGGCGCGTCGGGCATGAATTCGTTCCCGGGCAACTTCCTTGGCGCGTACCGACAGGTCGCCCTGTCCGCTCTTGTAGCAGCCGAACAAGTCTTTTCCCAACTCCCAGGCGGTCGATTCCTGGTCCGCGCGGGCAAGGTATTCGTCAAGACATGTGCGGATCAATTCGGACTTCGAGATCCCCTTGGCTTTGGCGACCGAAGCAAGTTTCCTTGTCAAATGGTCATCGAGCCGCAATGAGATTGCCATGCTTCACTCCTGTAATACGCACTGTATTACCGATTCTACTCCGGCCAGGCCCGGCGCGTCAATGTTCGCCTCCTCAACAAGGACCAAGTGGGCCAATCCCACTTGACCACAATCCCACTTTGGTTTATTCTAAAGCGGTATTCAAAGCCTAGGGTCTGTCCCATGCCAACCGAAAGCCGCACCACCGATCAAAAGGCGCGCGTCAGCCTTCCCAAGTCTTTCGCCAATTCAACCGTCATTATCGAACAGGTCAGCGAAACCGAACTACGCATTCGGAAGGCCCGAGTGATTCCGGAAGACGAGCTCCGCTTCTATGAGGATTCGGTGGCGCCGCTCTCCGATCCCGACCGAGACGTGTTTTTGGCGCTGCTCGATAACCCGCCTTCGCCTAACAAGGCTCTCCGGCGCGCGGTGTCCCGATTCAAGAAACGCCATGGATGAATGGGATATCGCACGTCTGGACCGGTCGCACCAGCGCGAGGAGTTTGGTTGCGGTAAGAATCCCCTCGACGAATTCATTCGCTCACTCCTCAGCCAATATGAGAAGAGAAAACTAGGCCGCACCTATGTGGCCGTCTTGCCCGGCGAAAGGCGGGTGGTCGGTTACTACACCCTGACCACTAGCTCGGTTCCATTTCAAAATGTTCCGCCAGGCCTTTCGAAAAAATTGCCCAAACATCCAATCCCCGTTGTCCTCCTTGGCAGACTGGCTGTCGATCAAACCGTTCAAGGGCGCGGCCTGGGCGAAGTGCTCTTGATGGACGCCCTGGCACGGTGCCTAGAGTTATCCGAAGAAATGGGCATTTTCGCAGTGGAAGTGCTGGCTTTCGACATTGAAGCCAAGCGCTTTTATCAAAAGTACGGCTTTGTGCCTCTGGTAGACAATGCTCTGCACCTCTTTCTTCCGATGAAGACAATAGAGGGTCTTGTCTTTTGAGTCGGGGAACTTGATTGGTCCCTTTTCCTCGTGCACTAGTTCTTTGCTCGGCGGCCCCAATAATTGATTACTCTCCTCCCCTTTTTTCCATAAAACCATATGCCGGGCTTCCTTCATCCGTAAAATGGAGTTGAGAAGGAGGAAGCCCAATGGACATCAATCGATTTACCGAAAAAGCTCAGGAAGCGCTCGGGGCAGCGCAGCACTTGGCGCTTCAGGCGGGCAATCAGCAACTGGATGTTGAGCACCTGTTCAAGGCGCTGCTCGACCAGGAGCCCGGGTTGGCCGTCTCGATTCTTCGCAAAGCCGATATCGCTATTGATGGCCTGAAACAGCGCCTTGACAGCGAGCTGGCGAGGCTGCCGCGGGTAAGCGGGGGCGGGCAAGATCAGGTTTATCCGACTGGCCGGCTCAATCGATTGCTTTCCCAGGCCGAAGCCGAGGCCAAACGCTTCAAAGATGACTATGTGTCCATTGAGCATTTGCTTCTCCCCATGACCGAAGACCCCGGCGCAACGGGCAAAATGCTCAAGGAATTCGGACTGACGCGCGACCGCCTGATGAAAGCCCTTCAAGAGGTTCGCGGCAACCAGCGCGTCACAACTCCCAATCCAGAAGCAACTTACGAAGCCCTGGAGCGCTACGGGCGCGACCTCACCAAGCTGGCTCAAACCGGGAAGCTCGATCCGGTCATTGGCCGCGACGAGGAGATTCGCCGGGTGATCCAGGTCTTGTCGCGGCGAACGAAGAACAATCCCGTGCTTATCGGTGAGCCCGGTGTCGGTAAGACAGCCATCGTCGAGGGGTTGGCCCTGCGCATTGTCCGTGGCGACGTGCCGGAGGGATTGAAAAACAAGCGCATCGTGGCGCTGGACATGGGCGCGCTCATTGCCGGCGCCAAGTTTCGCGGCGAATTTGAAGAACGCCTTAAAGCCGTCCTCAAAGAGGTGCAGTCAGCCCAGGGAGACATCATTCTCTTTATCGACGAACTGCACACCGTCGTCGGCGCGGGCAAGGCGGAAGGAGCGATGGACGCCGGCAACCTCCTCAAACCCATGCTGGCTCGTGGCGAACTCCACTGCATCGGCGCGACGACGCTTGACGAGTACCGCAAGCACATCGAAAAAGACGCCGCCCTGGAACGCCGTTTTCAACCCGTCATGGTGGACCAGCCTTCAGTCGAGGATACGATCTCCATTCTGCGTGGCCTGCGCGAGCGCTACGAAGTGCATCACGGCGTGCGCATCAAGGACTCGGCCCTAGTGGCGGCGGCGGTGCTGTCCAATCGCTATATCTCCGATCGCTTCCTGCCTGATAAGGCGATTGACCTGGTTGACGAAGCAGCTGCGAAGTTGCGCACCGAGATTGATTCGCTGCCGACCGAGCTCGACGACATCAATCGCCGCGTTATGCAACTCGAGATTGAGCGTGAGGCGCTCAAGAAGGAAAAGGACGCGGCCTCAAAAGAGCGGCTGCAAAAGCTCGAAAAGGAGTTAGGCGACCTCAAGGCTCAAGCCAATACGTTGACGGCTCAGTGGCAAACTGAAAAAGAAGCTGTGCAAAAGTTGCGCAACCTGCGGGAGCAGATTGAACAAACCAAGGTTGAAATCGAGCTGGCTGAACGGCAATACGACTTGAACAAAGCCGCCGAGTTGAAATACGGCAAGCTCAATGAATTGGAGCGAACCCTCAAGGCTGAAGAGGAAAAGCTTTCGCGGAAACAGGGCGCTGAGAAGCTCATCAAGGAAGAAGTTGACGAGGAGGACATCGCCGAGGTCGTCAGTCGCTGGACAGGCGTTCCCGTGTCCCGCCTCCTTGAAGGAGAGGTACAGAAATTGCTACATCTCGGTGAGGAGTTGCACAAGCGGGTCATCGGCCAGGACAAGGCGGTCGAGGCCGTGGCGGAGGCGGTGCTCCGTTCGCGCAGCGGTCTCAGCGATCCCAATAGGCCCATCGGTTCGTTTATCTTCCTGGGCCCCACCGGCGTGGGCAAAACCGAGCTTGCCCGGGCCCTGGCTGAGTTTCTCTTCGACGACGAGCGGGCGATGATCCGTATCGATATGTCCGAATATCAAGAAAAGCATACGGTATCGCGCCTCGTCGGCGCGCCGCCGGGCTACGTCGGTTACGATGAGGGCGCCCAGCTGACAGAGGCGGTACGGCGGCGACCCTACTGCGTCGTTCTGTTTGACGAAATCGAGAAGGCCCACCCCGATGTGTTCAACGTGCTTCTGCAAATACTCGACGACGGCCGTTTGACCGACGGGCAGGGACGCACGGTTAATTTCAAGAACACCATCATCATCATGACCTCGAACGTCGGCAGCGACCGCATCCTGAGCTATCAGGGCACGGGACGCGGCGGCGGGTTCGAACATCTGGAAGCCGCGGTGCTCGATGAATTGCGTAAACGCTTCCGGCCCGAGTTCCTCAACCGCGTTGATGAGATCATTGTCTTCCATCGCCTGAGCGAAGAAGACCTCAAACGCATCGTGGAGATTCAACTTGGGCGATTGCGCCAGCGCCTGGCCGATCGCCACATTGAATTGGAATTGACTGACGCCGCGAAGAGCCATCTGGTCCGGACCGGCTATGATCCGGCCTATGGCGCCCGACCGCTGAAACGGACGATTCAACGTGAAATCGAGACACCCCTAGGCAGGCTTATCTTGCAAGGCGAGGTGAAGGACAACAGCCTGGTCCGGGTTGACTATGATCCGAAATCCGGTCAGTTGACCTTCAGGCCGCAGAGGAAGGTAGAAGCCGAGAAAGTGTGAACTAATAAACAAACCGGCCAGCGGGGGACGTCACCATACCAACAGCTGTAACCTCTAGCTAAAGCTTGCGGCTGCAGGAGCTAGTGATGAGGTTCCCCGCAGATCCGGCGAGCAAGATTCCTGGAGAGCATCATGTCCTATTATGAATCCGCCCATCATGACAATCCGCGCCCACGGCCCAATTCCTCCGCATCCCCGCTGGGCGCGCTTCTTACCTTGCTAGTCGTGCTCGTTGGGGCGGGACTTTTGCTCTGGCACTTCTGGCCAACTCGAAATGGCGGCCTTAATCCCAATGTGAAGCCGCGCGAGGTCACAGAGCGCGGCCCGCTTTTCTCCGATGAGATGGATCTCGTCAAGCTTTACGAGGACGCTCTTCCCTCAGTCGTCCATATCAACAATCTGGCTAATCGTTATTCCGGGTTTAATGTCCAGGAGATGCCGCGGGGATCAGGGTCGGGATTCGTCTGGGACCAAGACGGGCACATTGTGACGAATTACCATGTCGTCGAAAGCGCCAACGCGCTTGAAGTTATCCTGTCCGATCATTCTTCCTACCGAGCTTCGAACGTCTGGGTTTATCCGGACAAGGATATCGCGGTAATAACGATTAACGCTCCCAAGAGCAAACTCAAACCGATTCCCCTGGGTTCCTCCCACGACTTGAAGGTGGGCCAACAAGCAATCGTCATCGGCAACCCATTCGGCCTTGACGGTACGCTTACCACCGGCGTCATCAGCGCTCTCAACCGCGAAATCACCTCCGAAAGCCATCACTACATTCAGGGCGTCATTCAAACGAGCGCGGCGATCAACCCGGGCAATTCGGGCGGCCCTCTCCTGGACAGCGCGGGGCGCCTCGTGGGCATTACCACAGCCATTCTCAGCCCGTCCGGCGCGTTCGCCGGCATCGGGTTTGCTATTCCCTCGGATGATGTTAACGAAGTGGTCACTGAGTTGATCGCCCACGGCAAAGTCACGCGGCCGCGGCTGGGCGTGGAATTGGCTTCTGACCAACAGACGCGACAACTTCGCATTCCAGAAGGCGTGCTTATTTGGAGCGTTGTACCGGACAGCCCCGCCGCCAAGGCTGGACTTCGCGGCACAAATGTCAACAAAAAGCAACTCGGTGACATCATTGTGTCCCTCGATAAAAAGGCTATAAAGACACCCGCGCAGTTATTGAAGGCCATGGAAGGCTATAAAGTCGGCGACACGGTAACCGTCGGCATCATGCGCGAAGGCGAACGGCAGGAAGTCCCGGTTACTCTCGAAGCCGCTGAATAAAGAAAAGGGAATGGAATAGTTGGTTACATGGGGGCCGCGACCAAATATCTTGAGCAATTGCGTTTTGAGCCCTAAGGTCGGCCAGGGAATCGGCGGGTCCCTCGCTGGCCCTTTGGGCTCAGATTGACTTGTCACCGTCCCAGCGGAGGTCTATCGAAGGACTGCTTTTCACACCGTGGTCAATCCCGGGTCGTTTTTTAAGGGGCGACCATAAAAGAATGAGCGGAAAAGACGGTAAGAATGAATTACCGCTCATTCGGCCCATTTCTCCTGTTTATCCTTGCCGATCCTCGTAAAAAATGCTCTTGTCAGTTGCACTCGCTTTGGCAGAATGGCGCGGGCTCACTGGAGACGCAACGCTTCAGTCCGCTGTTTTCTAGGCCCGACATGGAAGCCATCCCCACGGGAAACCCACGTTTATGGCCAAGCCCGAAAAAGTCGCCATTCAGTTCTACGGCTCGGCGGGGAAAGAATGGACCCCGCATATGTGGCAGGGAATGGATTTCTTCGGGTGGATGCGGTTGTTGATGCGCAATCGTTTCGCCGTCCACCCGTCATGCTGGTATATCGCTATTATTGTTACGCTCGTCAGCGTTTTCCACACATTGCTGCGCTATATCCAAGACCTGTGGTTCGGCGAACGCGTGCGGCAAACAAATATGACCGAGCCGCCCTTATTCATTCTCGGCCACTGGCGGACCGGCACAACTCTGTTGCACGAACTGCTCATCGTCGATGAAAGGCATACTTATCCCAACACGTATGAATGCCTTGAACCGAATCATTTCCTGCTGAGTGAACCGGTGCTCACCCGCTTGTTCTGGTTCTTCATGCCGTCGCGGCGGCCGATGGACAACATGGCTTCCGGCTGGGATCGGCCGCAGGAAGATGAGTTCGCGCTATGCATGATGGGCCAGCCGTCCCCCTATTTGACGATCGCGTTTCCCAATCATCCCCCTCAGGACCAAGAGGCGCTCGATCTCGAAGAGCTGCCCCCACGAGCGGTGCGGAAGTGGAAAGCCGCTTTGCTGGGGTTCATGCAGCGCATCACGTACCGTCGCCCGGGCCGGCTCATCCTTAAGTCTCCGACGCACACCTGCCGCATCAAGACGCTCTTGGAAATGTTCCCCGAAGCGCGGTTCGTCCACATTGTCCGCGATCCCTATGTAGTCTTCCCGTCCACGGTCAACCTGTGGCAATCGCTCTATAGGACGCACGGCATCCAGATTGCCAAATTCGCCGGCCTGGAAGAACATGTCTTCCAAACGTTCACACGAATGTACAAAAAACTTGACCAAGGTCGCTGCCTTGTTGATCCAGCGCACTTCTATGAGCTTCGCTATGAGGAACTGGTCAGCGATCCCCTGGGAGAGATGCGCAAGCTCTATGAACATCTGAACCTGGGCGGTTTCGAGGCAATAAAGGCACGCCTCGAGCACTATTTGGCCAGAACGGGGGACTACAAAACCAATCAATACATCGTCACGCCGGAAATGCGCGAAGAAATCGGACGCCGCTGGGGGGATGTTATTCGACGCTATGGCTATGAAATGAAAGAAGAGCCGACCACTCCCGCGCCGGCGTCATCAGTTCCCAAAAACCGCGGCTTCACGGCGGCTGTCGTCCCACCGCATCTGGATCGGTGGCCCCAGGTCAGTCCGGACAAGCAAACCGCGAAAGCGCTGCGGTAACGTAACACCGTTTACACGCCCCGCTCATGGCGTTCGTTCTAACTCACGGCCTCATAAATCGTCGCAATTCCCTGGCCGGCTCCAATGCACATAGTCGCCAAGCCGAATTGCGCTTTGCGCGCCTCCATTGCGTGAATGAGCGTCGTGGAAATGCGCGCTCCACTGGCGCCGAGCGGATGACCTATGGCAATCGCTCCGCCGTTGACATTGACTCTTTCCCTATCCGCCTTAAGCACTTTCAATACGGCCAAGGATTGAGCCGCGAACGCCTCGTTGAGCTCGATCAGGTCGATATCCTCCAGTTTGAGGCCTGCTCGTTGCAAAACCTTGTGCACCGCCGGCACGGGACCGATGCCCATGAGTGAGGGATCAACGCCTGCCACCGCCATGGCTCGGATCTTCACTTTCGGTTTGAGGCCCAGCCCTTTGGCTCGTTGTTCGGACATGATAAGCATGGCCGCCGCGCCGACGCTCAGCGGACTGGAATTGCCGGCCGTCACGGTGCCGCCCTCCGGCATGAAGACCGGCTTGAGCGCGGCCAGCGACTCGAGGCTGGTGTCCCAACGAATGCATTGGTCCACGGTGAGCAGCTTGCGCCGGCCCTCCTCATCCCGGCCCCAGGTGGGAATCACTTCTTTGGCAAACGTACCGGCATCGGTCGCGCGCGCGGCCCGTTGATGGCTCCTGAAAGCGAACTCATCCTGGTCCTTGCGACTTATTTTGTATTTAATCGCCAGGTTTTCGGCCGTGACTCCCATGTTCATCGTCGCCGGGCTGTGATGAAAAAAGAGACGCGGGCTGACGTCGAAACCGGCCTCCATAGGAATATGGTGCATGTGTTCGACGCCGCCGGCGATCTGCACATCCTCGCAATTGGCGGCGATGCTCTGGGCCGCCGAATTGATCGCTTGCAAACTGGACCCGCACAGGCGATTCACCGTGGCGCCACCGACTTCAATCGGCAATCCCGCGATGAGGGCCGCCATGCGCGAAATATTGAAGCCCTGCTCGCCCTGCTGCTTGACGCATCCCCACTGAATGTCTTCGAGGTTGGAGGCCGGTAAGCCGACGCGCTCCAGCAAGGCCCGCATCAGATCCGCCGAGAGATCATCGGCCCGGACGTCGCGAAACATACCCTTTTCCGGATGAGCCCGGCCAATTGGCGTGCGCACAGCATCAATAACGACGGCTTGATTCATGGAAATGACTCCTTAGCAGAGGCTTGCTTACAGATTCCTCCAGCACTCTCCCCGCATGCTATATTGTACGTACAAACTCAACCCTGGATATTGCCATGCCACGCGGCCTAATTCTCGGCAAGCTCGATCCAGACTTGGCCTGCGCCATCGCTTTGGGCCTAGTGGAGCACAATTTCATCGTAACAAATCTAGAAAGCATTACGATTCACGATGAAGATTTCCAGCCATTAGGCCACCAGCGCGATTGGTTGACGGATGAAGACCCGCTTGATCTAGCGACGCGCGAGTATCTAAGCGCCCGCCGTCAAGCGCTTCTCGCCGCCCATCAAGGCGAAGCAGACAATGCCTGGGCTGCGGCCGCGGGACTCGCCACCCGCGAAGTGGCCAACCGGCGGGCGGTGGAGGCGCGGGCCATGGGGCGAGCCATACTGGAACAACGAAGAGTTCTAGAAAGCGCCCGAGCGGCGGGGATGACGGTGTTTGGTGATGGAGACCTTTCGGGGAAAACCCGCAAATACGGGGCAGAAGTGCCCACCCAAGAGGACTTCCATTGATGAATCGCCTGGCTGGCGCCGCGGGCTTGTGAAGGGGAAAAACGCCGCCGATTTCTTACGCATTCCACTGACGCCACGCCAGATACCCCATCCCTCCTAGCACCGTGTACGTCATCACCGTCGCGTAAACTGAAGGCGAGAAGAACTTGAGCGCGCTTCCGGCGTACTTGTTGAGCTTGAAGTGCAGGCCCATGAAATTGACGCTGTAGATTTCGTCAAGCAACAAATGCGACAAGAAGCCAAGCATGGTGCCGCCGGCGAGATAGACGCGGTGGAGCGGGCTGGGTCCGTGGTGCAGCAGGTAGACGGCCAGGCCGGCGATGAGCATGGCGGGAATGCTATGAAACATGCCGCGATGGACCGTCATGCGGCGGAACAAATAGCGAACGACATAGCGGATAAGCAAATAGCATCCTCCTAGTGCAACCAGCGTCTGTTCGCCATCAAATCCCTTGTCGTGCAGGCGGCTAACCATGAACAAGGGCGTAACGGTAGCCAGCAGACTGAATAGTTCGCGCACCGGCACTCCGCTGTCACTGTCGAGATCCGGAAGCAACCCACCCAGCGCCGTCATGCCCGCGCCGAGCCAGACCGGGCCCCAATCAAGACCGAGATACCAGAACCCGGCCGCGCCATAAGCCGCGCCGAGCGCACTGGAAAATGCCAAATGTCCGCGAAAGCTGGCCATGCGAGTTAGTTGGCAGTAGGAGGAGCAGTGGGCTGGACTTGTTCGTAGCCAGTTATGTGCAACAGCGAGAGGCCGATTCTTCGCTCGGGAAGTGCAGAAGGATGGTCAACACCCGGCACAATGAGTATCAAGCTGGACGGTGTTATGCCCACAAATTCCGGATGGCGAACCTCGAAGCTTCGTCCGTCTGTTACATATAACATGAAAGGCAAAAACGGCTCCCTCCGCAATAATTGGCGCAATTCATCGACTCGCATCCTTGCCGCTCCTTGTCGTCACACATCCAACGACTGGTGAGTCTTTCGAAGACCGTTTGCCTAGCGTGCGCCGGAATGAAACCGTCCCTTCCAATCACAAAGTCGGCCCAACACTCATCTGGAGCAATTCAAGACGATCAATTTGGTCGAGCATGACGGTCTCGAAATGATCGGCAACAGGATCTTCCATTCCCGCTACGGGAATGCCAATATCAATACAGCTTCGGAAAACAAGATTATTCTCATGAAATAGTATGTCGTAATGCTTGCCGTCCTTTAGAACTACACGAAACGGCTGAAAGGGGCGCTTCCGCAAAAGCTGGAGGATTTCTTCGGCTTGGATCATGATAGAGCTCCGTCAGACCTAAAAACAACTTGTCCCTAACTATTCTTGCTAGGTGCGACCGACCGAGCAAGGCGAGTTGTTCTCAAGTTTCTCTATAGAATCCTTTTCCTTCGGTCGCCAATGTTTTCATCTGCACCGTCGGCTCGAAGCGCGGTCCCAAGCTCTCGTATTTCTTCGATTTCTCCACGATATTGGCCAGTCCCACCTCGTCGGCCCAGCGAAGTATGCCGCCTTTGAACGTGGGGAAGCCGATGCCGAGGATCAGACCCATGTCGACATCGCCCGGCTCGCGAACAATGCCTTCCATCAAGACGCGGCTGGCTTCCGTCAGCATCGGTAAGAACAGCCGATCGCTGATTTGTTCTGAGTCAAACGCGCGCTGGCCGGCGCGACACCTATTCAGAATGGGCGCTAGGGCGGGATCGTCGGCGCCCCGTGAACCTTTGGCGTAGCTATAGAAACCGGCGCCCGACTTTTGCCCCAACCGGCCTGCCTGCACCAATTCGGCCACGATGCGCGGCGTCGTCGCGCGGTCGGGATAAGCAGCCGCGATGACCCTGCCCGCATAAAGGGCAGTATCCAGACCGACGACATCATGAAGCGTTATGGGACCCATCGGCATGCCAAACTTCGTGGCCGCCTTATCCAGATCGCGAGGACTCGCGCCCTCCTCAAGCATTACGAGGGCCTCGTTCATATACGGAAACAGAATGCGGTTGACGAGAAAGCCCGGGCAGTCGCGGACGACGATCGGCGTCTTGCCGATTTTTTTGGCGAGAGCGACAAGGGTAACCACTGTGGCATCGCTGGTCTTGTCTCCTCGGATAATTTCGACCAAGGGCATGCGTTCGACCGGGTTAAAGAAGTGCATGCCCGCGAAGTTCTCCGGGCGGGCGACCGCCTGGCCCATGCGCGATATGGAGATAGTTGAGGTGTTGGAAGCGATGATCGCTTCGGAAGGCAGCACCTTTTGCAATTCTTTGAAAAGGCCCACCTTGACCCCTTCGTTTTCGACGACCGCTTCAATGACGACATCGCGATCGGCCAAAGCGTTAAGCGAGCCCGTTGCACTGAGTCGAGCCAGCGACGCCACCATCTCGCCAGCATCCATGCGGCCGATTTCGACGCGGCTCTGCATATTCCTGGCAATGCCGGCCACGCCTTTTTCCAGGGCCTGAGCATTTGAATCAAGCAGCATTACTGAAATGCCCTTGCGGATGTGGGCGCCGGCGATTCCCGCTCCCATAATGCCCGCGCCAAGGACGCCGACCCGCTGGACTTCTCGTGGCTTGATGGATGCATCCGCTATACCAGGGTCCTTTTGTAACCGCTGGCTCATGAAGAAGACGGCAATCAGATTGCGACAGATAGGGCTGCCCACGAGCGGCACAAATGCTTCCATCTCCACCTTGAGCCCGTCCTCGAGTGCCAAGTTGCAACCTTTGATGATCGCCTCGAGCGCGGCAACGGGCGCGGGAAACTGGCCTTTCGTCTTATCGAGCACCTGAGCGCGCGTGACGGCATAGATGAAATTCAACTGGTCCTCACTTAGCCCCGCCGGCTGCCGCTTCTTTTTGCGAGCTTCTTGCCAGGCTCCAGACTCGGCCGCCCACCCAATCAGACGCACGGCTTCGTCGAGCAAGCGTTCGGCCGGCACGGCGTCGAAGACAATGCCCAAGGTGCGAGCTCGATCGGATTTGACGCCGTCGCCCGAACAGATTAGCTCGGCGGCCAGCGCGGGTCCCATGAGGCGCGAAAGGCGTTGCGTCCCTCCCCAGCCGGGGATCAGGCCGATTTTAACTTCTGGCAAGGCAATCTCCGTCTTCGGATTCGTGCTGGCCAGTCGAAAATCAAACCCCAGGGCAACTTCGGTCCCACCGCCCATGCATGGCCCATCGATTGCCGCCACGGTGGGGAAAGGCAACGCCTCAAAGGCCGCGACAATGTCGTGGCCGCGCTTGACGAGCTTCCGCGTCTGGTCAGGATCGGGTTTGGCGCCGCCGAGTTCCTTGAGGTCGGCTCCCGCGATGAACATACCCGGTTTTCCGCTGCGGAGGATAAGCCCCTTCAAGTCCTTGCGTCCGCCAAGTTGCGCCAATATTTCTTCGAACTCGCCAAGGACGGCCTGGCCCAGCGTATTGGCCCGGCTGCCGGGCTGGTCAAACGTCAGGACGCCGATGCTGTCAGGGCGGATTTCCAGTGCAAGAGCAGAGGTGGAGGATTGGCTCATAGTCACGAGGTCTCCTGGGAAAACGAAAAACCGGGAGCACGGCCGATGTCGTGGTCCCGGTCATTGTAGATTACACTTCGCAGAGGGTCGCGGCTAAAGCGGGTTCTGGCCCTGGTCTATCTTTTTTCCTTGAACTTTTTATGGCCCACCGTATTGCCCGTTTTTATGTCAACGAATTCCACATACCTCCCATAAGATTCGTTACCCTGTACGCAGATCCCACCCTCTTTGAGATACAGAACTACGGCATTGTGATATTTGCTATGATCAACAGGGCCAGCTCCTTTGAGCTTAACCTTCCAGACGCGTTTCCTGGCCTGAAGGTCATAGGCAATCAAGGTGCAACCGGTGCTGATGGGGCAAAAATCGGCGTAATACAGAATGTTTTTGTTCTCAACAAAGACAGTGCCATTGTGGCCGGTGATGGAAAAGAACTCCTTGCCGTCGGCATTCTTAAACTTAACAAGAGAGTCTCTAAAGCCGCCTTCTAGGGAAGACGCTTGAATCTCGATTTCAAACTTACCCTTATAGTGCTCGTAAGAATAAGTCAGGCTTGCCTTTTCTTCGGGCCAATCCCAAATCGTCTCATCGGCCAACTTCTGGTAATCCACCTTCTTTTCTTCCGGCGCGGGCGCTGCGAGGGTCCCGGACACTATTGCCAGGATAAATCCAATAGTAATAGAGCGCAGCATACTACGGCCTCAAAACCGGGAAATGCCAAAACTAACTGGAACTATTGTCTTTTGGGCTGATCCTCATCCAACCACGGAAATGGCGTCACCACCTCCACCGGTTTCGTGGACACTTTTTCGCCCAGAATATCCTGAAAGATGCTGGCGTAGAGCTTCTCGATCTTGTTCATGGAGTAAGCCGCCAGAAGCATGTGCACACGCCCTTGGTTGCCGAGGACCGCCCGACCGCCTCGGCGGAGAGCCATGTCTCGGGCGCCCGCTGCCTTCGCTTCGGCCACTTGTTTGTCCTTAAACGTCACGTCGGGACCGTCAAGCGGCGGTGGCGACAGCTTGGGGGCAAGCGGCCGGCCGGAGGGATCATCGTAGGTCAGCGCGCTTTTCTCATCCTGAACTTCGGGCGGATCGTAGGTGACCGGCTCGACCACCAGCCCGTGTTCGCTGCGGAGCCGATCGGCGTGGGCTTTACGGAAGATGGCCTTGAACTTGGCGCCGTCATCCTTGCTTTCCTTAATGGCTTTTTGCGTAGTTTCGACGACCCACTTGGCTTCACGCAGCATGGTCGCGGCATCGACCGGACCGGCCACGACATGGAGCACACGGCCATCCGGGGCGCAGAAGTAGGAGGCGACGTTGCCGCCTTGCTTTTGATTGCCGACGATCTTGAAAGTGGCGACCTTCTGGAAGGAGGAGGCGAAGTGATCGTTGATGTACTTGCCGACTTCTTCATTGGCCAGGGCGTTCACACGGAGCGCCTCGGCGTTGTTTCAGGTGAAGCGCGGGTCTTCGAAATTGCCGGAGACATGCAGAACGAAGACCAGCTTCTCCTGCTTTTTCGCCTCCCTGGCCGCTTCCGAGGGCGTGCCGACGAAGTCGATGGACGTGCCATGGCACCCGCCTTCGCCTTGGTCCTTGGCAGCCGGCCTGGCGGGCGAGGGAACTTCACCTTTGGGATCGTTTGGCCGAAGCTCCGAGGCGCGGACAAAGGCCAGCGCCATCAAAGAACTCAAGGCAAGCCCCGCGGTGAGAGAAAGAATGGTGCGCCGCACGATATGCCTCCTTAATATGGGTTGAGCAGGGCCAGAGGGTGCAATTCGCTATTTGTCCAATCCTATAGACGTGTCAAGTGAGGCAAAAGTTTGCCGGCGGGGCAAGATTGTTACACAACGAGGAATTGCTCTACTAGCCTATTTTCCCCATTCTTACGCTGTTGTTCGACTTCCAGGGCGACCCGGTACTCGCGGTTGACTTGCGATGCGGCTTCCTTGTACACTCCGTCCCGGCTTTGGATGGCCAAAGGTCGCAATTTCATTGGAACGGGAAAAATCACATGAAAAAGCTGGTAGTTCACCTTTTCTCGGCAGTCCTTGCCACGGTCACGTTCGCCGTTAGCCACGCCCAGGCGGACTACGTGCCCTGGACTTACAATTGGGCGCGTAGCCCTATTTCCATCGCTGCCGACACCCCCGGCACGGGCGGTCTGACTCTCACGGACCAGCCCCTTGGTCACGCCATTGGTTCCTCGGACATCGTTGCCACGAACATCCGCACCTTCAGCTCCGCCAGTCGCACCAGCCCGGATAAGTTTTCTAACAGAGGGTATACGCTCACTCTGTTCCTGCAAGACGATAAATCAGGCGCCAGCAAGGCCCTGACGTTTAGTGGGTTCTTCAGCGGCACGCTGTCCTCGAATAGTGCCAATCTCCTCAACACGTTTACCGGGGCCGTTTCGCAAACCGCGGCGTTAGGTGGCCATACCTACACCGTGACGATAGGCTCGTATGCTCCCCCCGGACCCCCGACCGCCGCGAACGCCGGCAGCATCAGCGCTCATGTTAGCGTCGATCAGTTCACGCCGGGCGGCACGGGCGGTGGCACGGGCGGCGGCACCGGTGGCGGCACGGGCGGCGGCACCGGTGGCACCGGTGGCGAAGCGCCGGAGCCTTCGACCTTGTTGCTTGCGGGCACGGGCCTGTCCTTCCTGGGCGCCGCCGGTTGGCGCAAGTGGAAGCGTCGTAGTCTCATTCGCGAATTGGCGTACGCCTAAGACCCCAAGTCCCGTACGACCCACGTAGTATCAAGGAAAATGCCGACCCAACCAGGTCGGCATTTTCCATTTCAACCTTTGCCCTTTTCCGGGCCTACCCTCCTGCCCCGTGACCAACTGGTGCATTTGGTTCTTTCCATTTTGCCTGACCCCTCGTGGAAAGCAATGGAAAGCATTTTGGGCGACACTTGAGGTTAAAGAAGTCGTTGTTGCTCAGGTATACCAACCTCGCAGCTGGCACTCCCTATAGCGCCGACACATCGTTCGCTGTTTTCTCATGCTAAAAATTGCTTCTTTCTCAGTGTCTTTCGACCCCTCTCGCGCTCTTTCACCGCACGACCTTGATTTCCTATTTTCCGCCGTCATAGTGTATATGTGTACAGTACATCGGACGGCCAGGAAACGCGGTCGGAGTAGTCCTGGAGAGACGAGTATGCCACCCTGGAATATCGCCAAGATTCCTTTCACCAAAGACCTTCTTACCCCTCAAGAAGTGGCGAACCGGCTTTCCATCGCCCCCAGCACGCTGTGGCGACTGGTGGCACGCGGTCAATTCCCACCGCCGATCCGCTTCAATCGCCGCCTGGTTCGTTGGAAAACCCGCGACTTGCAAGCGTATCTCGACGGCATCGAAACGAAGCATGCCTAGCCCGTAATCATAGGCGCCTGGTGGGACTCGAAGACTCGTTCCGCTCTACAAATTACAAACTCAGCAATCTGAAAACTATGTCGACTCCTCGCCACCTGCTCCTGTTAGCTCTTGACCCCGCTCAGGCCCTCCGCGGTCAAGGCCTCGCCCCGGACGGCTGGCAGGAGCAACTGCTGCATTCATCGGACCGCCATATCCTGCTGAACTGTTCCCGGCAATCCGGTAAGAGCACCACCGTGGCCGCTCTGGCACTGCACACGGCCCTGTTTAGCCCGGACGCGTTGATCCTGATATTGTCGCCGACGCTGCGGCAAAGCGGGGAACTTTTTCGCAAGGTTTTGGCCGCCTATCAGGCCTTGGACCGGCCCGTGCCCGCGCTGCGTCACAGTCAAACCCGGCTGGAGCTGGACAACGGCGCCCGCGTTGTCTGCCTGCCCGGCCGGGAAGATACGGTCCGCTCATTCTCCGGTCCGGCCCTCATTCTCATCGATGAAGCGGCACGGGTCCCGGACGATCTCTATCGCGGCGTCCGGCCCATGCTGGCCGTTTCGCAGGGGAGACTGATTTGCTTGTCCACGCCCTTCGGTCAGCGCGGATTTTTCTACGAGGCCTGGGAACAAGGCGGCCCATCCTGGAAACGCGTCCGCATCACCGCGGCCGAGTGCCCGCGCATCACGGCGGCGTTCCTGGCCCAGGAACGCCGCACCCTGGGCGAGTCGTGGGTCAAACAGGAATACGAGTGTTCCTTCGAAGCCTTAGAGGGCCTGGTCTTCCCCGACTTCGCCCAACAAGCGGCCTGGAGTGGCTCGGCGCCGCAAGGCAAGCGCGTGGGCGGGATCGACTGGGGTTATCGCAATCCCTTTGCCGCGCTCTGGGGCACTCTGGATCGGGACGACGTGCTGACGATCACCGGCGAACGCTACGTGCGCGAGACGCCGCTTCACGAACATGCACGCCATCTGCCGGCCGGAACAACCTGGTATGCCGATCCGGCCGGCGCGCAGGAAATTGCGTCTCTCCGTCAGGCCGGCTTCCTCGTCTACAAGGCCAACAATGAACTCCGTCCCGGCATCGCGGCCGTCAAGGCACGGCTGCAAAGCAGCCGGCTGCGTGTGGTCGCCGGCGCCTGTCCGAATCTCATGGCCGAGGCCCAACTCTATCGTTATCCGACGAAGAGTGATGGCCGCTCGGAATCGGAAGTCCCCGTGGATGAACACAACCATGATCTCAGCGCCTTGCGCTACTTGGTTGCCCAGATCGATCACGACTTCATGGCCAAGGTACGTAAAAAGGAAGGCTTGCCAACTTCGGTTCCTGTCCCTTCAGGCCGTCCTTGGTTAAGTTTGGGAAATGAACAACTTTGGAAGGGCTGAGAGTAGGGTATTTATTCACGAAAGCGCGAAAGACGAAAACACGAAAACTAAGTGAGGTTGATTTATGGGGCATGAATTTGAAGCTTTGTCCGGCAGAATCCTGGAAGCAGCCGTGGTTGTACACACGGCTCCGGGCCCGGGCTTTCTGGAGAGTGTTTATCAAAAGGCCATGGAAGTCGCCCTGCCGCATCGAGAGCGCTTGTTGTCAAACGCATAGTCCTTTGATGAGTTGTTTTTCGTGTTTTCGTCTTTCGTGCTTTCGTGATTCGTATTCACACAAAACAGTGCGAGGTTGATTTATGGGGCATGAATTTGAAGCTTTGTCCGGCAGAATCCTGGAAGCAGCCGTGGCCGTACACAAGGCTCTGGGCCCGGGCTTTCTGGAGAGTGTTTATCAAAAGGCCATGGAAGTCGCCCTGCGGCATCGAGAACTCCCTTTTCATGAACAGAAGGAAATCCACATCTTCTTTGAGGAAGAGGACGTCGGCATTCACAGGCTCGACCTAGTTGTCGGCGACGAAATCGTCGTGGAATTGAAAGCCGCCAAAGCGCTAGAGGATATTCATTACGCTCAAGTCAAATCGTATCTCAAAGCGACCGGGCTTCACGTCGGCCTGCTCCTAAACTTCAACTCCCCAACGCTTGTCGTCAAACGTGTAGTTCTTTGACGAGTCAATTTAATCACGAAAGCACGAAATACGAAAACGCGAAAACAAGATTGTTTTATGGGGCATGAATTTGAACCTTTGTCCGGCAGAATCTTGGAAACAGCCGGCGCAAACACGAGCCTCTGGGCCCGGCTTTCTGGAGTTTTTTCGTGCTTTCGTCTTTCGTGTTTTCGTGATTCGAATTCGTCTTTCGTGATTCGTATGCCTTGACCTGGAATCCATCATGCGTACCGCTATCGCCAACACTCTGTCGCGCCTCGCCTCCTGGCTCAAACCCAAGAGCGCTCCATCCTCCTTGACCGGCAATCAATGGACCGGCACTTCATACCTGGATTCCTTCCAGCGCAATCGCCAGCCGAACAACAATGAACTGCTCGCCGAGTTGAAAGGCACGGCCTGGACGTGTGCCACGATTAATGCCAGCATCTGCGCCGCCTATCCGCCCAAGCTCTATGTTGCCACAATCACGGGAACGCAGCCCGTGCCCAAATGCCCGACCCACCCGCTTGATGCGAAGGTAGAGAAGAGCCTGCGCACCCGGGCCGGCATTCCAGCGCATGTCGCCAAGGCGGCTCGTATCGAAGAGGTCCTCGATCATCCGCTGCTAACGCTTCTGCAACAAGTCAATCCGGTCCACAATGCGTTCGACCTCTGGGAATTGACGACGCTCTATCTGGAAGTGATCGGCTCGGCGTACTGGTATGTCTCTTATGATGCGCTTGGCGTTCCGGCGGAGATCTGGCCGCTGCCGGCGCAAAACGTCAACGCGAAACGTGAGCCGGAGAGCCGGCAACTCGTCGATTACTATGAGTACCGCACGGGCGCCAAAGCCCAGCGCTTCCGGCCCGATGAGATCATTGCCTTTCGCTATCCCGATCCGCGCAACCCGTACAACGGCGGTCTGTCACCCTTGCGGGCCTGCTTCGAAAACGTCGCCCTGGCCAGCGACTATGCGGCGTTCCGCGAAGCCCGCTTTCAAAATCACGCTATTCCCGACGCCTTGATCTCCCCCGACGAAATCATCGGCGAAGAGGAACGCGACCGGCTCGAAACGCAATGGAACAGCCAGTATCGCCGGGGCGGCGCCGGCAAGGTCGTCGTGACTCAGCACGGCATGAAAGTGAATCTGCTCAGCCATTCAATGGGCGACCTGGCCGCGCTGGCGGATTTGAAGGCCACCAAGGAAGACATCGCCAACGCGTTTCACGTGCCGCTGGCGTACTTGACGAGCCAGACCAACCTCGCCAACTTGCAAGCCGCGCGTACGCAACACATGAGCCTGGCCATCGAGCCTCGCCTCCAGCGCCGCGACGAGAAGCTGAACGAGCAACTGATTCCCCTCTACGACCCGACGCGCCGCCTGTTTCTGGCCAGCGAGGACCCGGTGCCGGTCGATCAAGACGCCGGGCTCCAGCAGCAAGCGCTCGACTTGAAATATGGCATCGTCACGATCAACGAAGTGCGCGGCGAACGCGGCCTACCGCCCGTTCCCTGGGGCGATCAACCCTGGCTGCCCCTCAATTGGGCGCCGTCGGATTTCGAACGGCGGCCGGAGGAAATGCCGGGAAGTGGGCGGAACAGAAAAGCCACAGATGAACGCGAATGAACACGGATTTCAGAAGATAGGATACCTAACGCAAAAGACAATAAGGCCGCCATAGGCGACAACCATAACCATCAAGGCAATCCATCCTATTGAGTGACCTAACCATGTATCAGTAAACAGGGCCCGTAATCCCAGGACGCATACCACTATGCCGGCTACCAAAGGAAACCAAAAAAGGTGCGTCACCAATACAAACCAGATTATCGTTGGAAAGATAGCAGTCATTAAGCCAAATCCGATGGCAACTGCGCCTTGATTATTGTCATGATTCACAACTGTCTCCAATTTCGCTGTCTTGCATTAGATCCATCATCGGAGTTGTAACCGCGAAAGTCTTCCTTAATTAACACCCCACCATGAGCACCATCCTCACCCAACATTATGGCAAAGCCACCGGGCCGCTTGGCTTTCCGCTGCTCGACAAGCAGGCCTTCGCTCTGGAAGGCATCTTGAAGGACTTGCCCAAGGACAGCATCTTCGCTTACCGCAAGACGCTGCTCGATCAGCCGCCGACCGAGGTTTCGCCGGGCGAGCGTTCCGACGTGAGCTGGATCAGCACCGAGCATCCCGATCGCATGAGCGAAGTAGTGATCGCCCGCGGCATGGACGACAGCCAGTTTCGGCTCAATCCGTTGGTGACGCTCAATCATGCCTACTGGGCGCCGCCGGCCGGCAAGTCGCTGTGGCGCAAAGTCGTCAAGGATGGCGACCGGCGCGGCATCAAGGCCAAGACTGTATATCCGGCTCGGCCCGCCAACTGGACCGAGGAAACCTGGGTCCCCGACTTGGCTTTTGCCCTCGTGCAGGCCGACCTGCTCCGCGGCAAGAGCATCGGCTTTCTGCCCACCAAGGTCCATGTTCCCGATGCCAAGGAAATGACCCGCAACGGCTGGAAAAACGTCGCGCTGGTGATCGACGAGTGGATTCTCTTGGAATACGCCTGCGTTTATCTGCCGGCCCAACAGAATGCCGTGGTTGAAGCGGTGAGCAAGACGTTGCCCAGCATTCCCGAGGCGATATGCAAGGCGCTGGGACTAATTCTGCCCCCACCCCCGTCCGAGCCCGAGTCCGAGCCCGAGCCCGAAAGAAGCAACGGAGAAGACGGGCTCGGGCATGGGCAAGAGCAAGCGCAACAATGCGCCAGTTTCGTATCCCTGGACGCCATCGCCACCGCCTTACGCGATCACTTGGATACTATCGACCTCCACACCTTCACCCAAGAAATCGTGCAGAAGCGTCTCGATCAATGGCGCGGACGAGTGTGAAGCTCGTCTTTCGAAAGCCGTCAGGGCCCAAGACGGTTGAAAGGGACGCCAAGCCCTTCCCCGCCTGACCCGGAAACGGACAGCCATGCCAACGTCGGTTTGTTAGGTATCAGTCTAACACGATCTTAATTCTCTGTCATAAGGATGACTATCATGTTTATCAAACTCCTCAAGGACTTCATGGGCCATGCGCCCGGCAAGCAATTGCAAGTTTCCGATTCCCAGGCCCGGCTGCTCGTTCAACAGGGCGTTGCCGAGGCGGTCACGGAGGACCCCATTGGCCCGTTGGTCGCCCAGTCGATCGATCAGTTGACCAGCCGGCTTACCCAGAGCCTGGATTCCATCATCAGCACGACGCTCAAGCAGTTTCAAGACGCCCAGAGCCAGGCCCGCAAGAACAGCGGCCCACTAATCTTCGGCGGCGATGGCTCATCGCTTTTGGGCCACAATCCCAAGCATTGTTTCGGCGACTGGCTTCTGCACGTCGCCCGGCAGGACGATGGCTATCTGGAAAAGGAGTACCAGTCGTACCGCACCAAGACCGCGCTGGCCGAGAACAGCGGGGTCACGGGCGGCTACATCGTGCCGCCGGAGTTTGCCCAGCAGCTTCTCAGCACGGCCGCCGAGGAAAGCTTCATCCGCCCCCGTGCCTACGTCCAGCCCATGGGCAGCGCCACCTTGCAATTCCCTTATCTGGACGTGACCACCGTCCAGGCCGCCGGCAATTCGCCGTTCTTCGGCGGCGTCGTGTTGAACTGGACCGAGGAAGCCCAGACACGCACGGAGACCGAGCCGCAGTTCAAGATGCTGGAATTGAAAGCCCACGAACTGTCGGGCTATGCGATCAGCAGCAACATCCTGTTGCAGGACGCCAGCTTCGGGCTGGAGAAGTTTTTGTACACGATTTTCGGCAAGGCCATCGGCTGGTACGAGGAGTTTGCCTTTCTTCAGGGCAACGGCGTCGGCAAACCACTGGGCATCCTCAACGCCAACGCGGCGATCTCCGTCAACCGCAACACGGCCGGCACCTTCCTCTATGCCGACGCCGCCAAGATGATTTCGCGCCTCTTGCCCTCGTCGCAAAAACGCGGCATCTGGGTGCTGCACCCGTACGTCATCGAGAAAGCCGTGCAGTTGGCCGACTCATCGGGTCGCCTCGTGTGGGTGCCCAATATCGGCGGCGCCCAGGAGAAAGTGCCCGGCTACCTGTTCAATCTGCCGATCTTCGTCTCCGAAAAGGTGCCGACTCTGGGCACCAAGGGAGATGTCATGCTCATCGACCCGAGCTTGTACGTCATCGGCGACCGCATGCAAATCGAGGTGGCCGCCAGCGAGCATGTCAACTTCCTCAAGAACCAGATGACCTGGCGCGTGGTCGAACGCGTCGACGGCCAACCCTGGCTCGACAAACCCATAACGCTGCAAGATGCGGCATCGACTGTCAGTCCGTTTGTGGTGCTGAATTAACTGAATTGTCAGTTGTCCGTTGTCAGTTGTCAGTTGCAAAGAACCACAGACGCCAGACCATTGCATCTGACAACTGACGACTGACAACTGACAACTAACTAAAAAAGGAGCCTTCCATGTATACCGAGCAAATGTCCCAAGGGTTGTCCATAGCGGGCAATCCCATTCATCCGCAGAGTCTTGCCGCGGCCAGCCCGACGGGGACCGGCGGCGTGGATATGTCGAAGTTTAGCCGAGCCCTGTTCATCCTGGACGTCGGCTCATTCGGCGCCAGCGCGACCGTTGACATGAAACTCCAGGAATCGCCCGACAACGCGACCTGGACCGACCTTGCCGGCAACGGTGTCGCCATTACGCAGCTTCAATCAACTGGCGGCAATAATCGGTTGGCCACACTTGAAGCCCGAGCCGGCCAATTGACCAAACGCTATCTCCGGGCCCTGGTCACCGTGGGCACGGCCGCCACCCAGGTCTGCTGCATCGCGCTGGGCGGCGAAGCCACCAGCAAACCGGGCAGCCAGAACGATGTGGCCGCCGTGGCCCAGCGATCGGTTGCCAGCTAATCGCTTTATCAGAGCCGCGCCCGTAAGGAAGCGGTCCCGGCGACCGCTCCCTAACGGTCGCGGCTATGAAATCGTTGCGGCTCTGAAATAGTCGCGGCTCGGAAATGTATTGTCGGAGCCGCGCCCGTAAGGAAGCGGTCGCGGCTCTAAAATGAATTATCGGAGAACCCATGACCGCTTTACCCGCTCTCGATCTGCGCAGCAACCTGGGAACCTGGTCCGTTTCCGCGAACCTAGTCCCGGCAGTGGCACGAGCCATGACAGAGGCGTTGCCCCTGGAGACGTTTGATAGCGGTTTTCAAGGCCAGGACTTGGAAACGACTTATTTCGATACGAAGGATTTCGCCCTACGCAAGGCGCGCCATCGAGGCAGCAAGTATCTCACGCTGCGCATTCGCTGCTACCAGTCTTCGGACACTTACGCCTTGTCGGCCAAAACCGAGGACGCCAAGTATCGCGTCGTCCTGGATTCTCAAACGGCGGGTTTTCTGCTCGACGGCAACATGAGCCTCGGTCTGCCCGCGCTTCTGCCCGGCGACCTGCTGGCCCGCCTCGCCGACCTGGCGCAAGACAAGCCGCTGGTCCCCATCACCACCATCTGCTTTCGCCGTTATGCCGTGGAAAACGACCGCGATCGACTAACCTTCGATACCGGCGTTCACACCAAGAGCGGCAAACACCTGTGGACGAGCGTCTTGGAATTCAAATCGACGGACCGAGATGCCGCTCCGCCATCGGCCATTGAAACATTAAACCTCACGCCAATCAAACTATCCAAGTTCCTCTGGGCCACGCGCATTTGAAACGTAGGGTGGGACGAGTCTTCGAGTCCCACCAGGTTTTTCTTCAGGGGGTCGGTGGGACTCGAAGACTCGTCCCACCCTACGGCACTCAGCACCAGGATTCGACCATGGCTGCCATCGATCTCATCACCCTGGCCCGCGCCAAGCAAAACATCCAGTCAATCACCGACACGAGCCAGGATGCGCTCTTGACGACGCTTATCACCGCCGTGTCGCGGGCCATCGAAAAATACTGCCGTCGGGATTTCGTCGCGACTGTGTATGACGAACTCTACAACGGCAACGGCGACCGCCGCCTGCTTCTTCGCCAGTACCCGGTCATTTCCGTGCAGAGCGTCCGCTATCGGCCGGTGACGGTCATCAAAATCATCAACAACCTGGCCAATACGCCACAGGCTCGCGTGTCGGTGACGGGAACCGGCCTGTCGCTCGTCACCGTGACGAACGGGGTCGCCACGACGCAGACGGTCGCCTTCGCCGGCAACGCCACGCTGGCCGCCCTGGTGACGGCAATCAACGCGCTCGGCAATGGCTGGTTGGCGCAGGGTCAAGGCTATGACTCCTGGCCGTCAGTGGATCTGCGCACGCCCCAAGGCGCCCTGACCGCCGCCGGCCAGTTCGCCGAACTGAAGATGCACACCTATGAGCTGGCCGGCTACCAGATCGACGAAACGCGCGGCTGGCTTCTGCGGGCCATTCCGTACACCGATCCCGAATTGCTGCACCCCGAAGACCTGATTTGGCCGGTCGGCATCAACAACTTCCGCATCCAGTACACGGCCGGCTACAACACCGTGCCCGAGGGCGTCCAAGAAGCTTGTGCCGAGTGGGTCGCCTTGCAGTATTACCAGACACTCCGTGATCCCAAGCTCAAAAAGCTCGCTTTGCAAGGCAACACGCAAGATTTCGGGGCTGGCGGATCGACCGGCGCTAAACCACCAGCCAACCTTGCCGCCTTGCTGGCTCCCTATGTCCGCCACACCGTCGCTACTAACCAGGGGTAAGTCATGGCTGCTCCCTTGCCGATTCCGTTTACCACGACCTGCGACATTTACCGCGTGGGCACCAACCCGCCGGCCGCGCCCGCGGTGGCCGGCGTCAAGTGCCATCTGGAAGGGCGCTTCCGCAACATCAAGACCACGACCACGTACACGCATGTCCTGTACGTGCCCATCGACACCGATATCCGAGACGGTTTCGGCGGCGGCACGCAGAACGACTCGGTTTATGTGCCCGATAAAAACGGCACTCAGTTCAAGAGCGTCTTCGTCGAGCGCGTCCGCGCGGGCGGCGGCAGCGAATGCTTGCGCGTGTATCTCGCCCGCCAGGTGCCGAACTTCCCAACAAACCAACTCTAAGTTTAGCGGCGAGCCTCCGGCGAGCGCGAGGAGAGAGGGAAAACGAACCACAGAGGCACAGAGAACACAGAGAAAAAGCACAGAGGATGGAGGAGAAAATGAAAACTATCAGAATTGTCGGCCTCTTGCTGATGAGTGTAATCGGTCCACCAGCACCCGCCGCATCATCGCAAGTCGCCGGGCGGGCTTCGCCGGACGGTAAGGAGGAGATCCAATGCGATCTTCCAGGCAAGGAGCACATCAAGAATACGGGCGGTCGCGATGGGGCCGGTTTATGCGTGTTCAGCTCGCTCGAAATTGCCGGGCATTGGCAAAACGTCACGGCCCTACGCGGCCTGCAAAAGAAGATGCAAAGCGAGCCGGGCGGCGGCTGGCCGGAGAAGGTCGATGCCATGCTGACCAAGTACGCGCCGCAGACCCAATACCTTCAGTACAACGGCGCCGACACGGCTCTCCTGAAGCTCGCGCTCAAGACGGGCCGCATGCCCGCCGTGACGTATGGCTACAGTCCGCGCTACGGCGGCCGGGTCGCTCATATGGTCAATTTGGTGCACCTCAGCGATCGTTGGGCCGCCGTTCTCGATAACAACTTTCCCGGCGAGGATCGCTACGAGTGGATGGCCCCAACGGAGTTTTTCCGCCGCTGGCAAATGAACGGCGGCGGCTGGGCCATCGTCCTGCTCGCTCCACCCCCGCCGCCCATCCCCATCAACGCTTCTCAGGAGACCCTAGCCATGCTACCTCTGGTTTTGCTCACGTCAGCGCTTTTTCAGCCCTCCTGGGACGGGCAATCCTGTGGACCGGTCGGTCCCACTAATCCCGTGCCTGATAGATTTGACCATCACGAGTGGCGAACCATCCCCACCGACGCCAACCGCATCTACCTCTTCGAAGACGGACGGCAAATCGGTGGCTACGACTACGCCGAGGACTATTATCGCGCCTACGACACCGTTACGGATACCTGGAGTCCGCCAGGCAAGCCGCCTATCGAGCCGCCCGCCTTGACTGTGCAAAACTTCGGTGTCCGCAGCGATCTCTTGCCGCGCTTGGGCCAGGGCGAGGAGTGCTATCGCGTCAACGGCCGGCGCGTCGATCCCCGGACTGCTTTTCAGACTCTCGCGCAAGGCGGCACGCTCGCGGACGACAGCGGAAAGCTGCGCTTGACGGTAGTCGGCCCGGAGGCCGCTTGCCGGCAAGTCGCCCAGGATTTGGACCAGTCCCCCGCCCTGGCCGGCTTCAAGGACAAGCTGCTTATCCAGTGTTACCGGTCCGACGATTGGGCTATCGAACCGTTCAAGCTGAAGGACTTGCCGGCGACGGAGTTTTATCTCTGCATCCAGCGCTCGCCGACGCTCGATGGTCGCGGCGAGGCGCTGCATGCTCAGACGTCCTATCACGGGCCCGAGACGCTGGCGGTGGCGCTCCAGGAAGCACTGCGCAAGGCGGACCCGAAGTATCAACCCGATAAAACGCCGGACTTGGCCAAACCACCGGCCGCTCCCGCAATTCCACTTGGCCTGCTTTCCCGGCCAGTCCTCGCGGGCGGAGTGGTCCTGGCCGTCCTGCTAATGGCTCTCGTGTGGAAAAAGCTTAGCTAACTTTGAATGTCTCGTCCCTCAAATCACGCTGACGGCTGATAGCTGACAGCTAAGAAAGGAGAATTCCCATGAATCCAGAGTGGATTTATTACATTCTGATGGCCGTCGCCGGACTCATCGGCTGGATTGCCCGGCCCAAGCTGCAACCGCCTGCTCCCACTCCGGCGCCGGCCGACCATCCGCTGTTGCACTTGATCCTCACGCGGGCACAAGAGCAAATCCGTCAGGCCATCCAAGACGCCCTCGACCGAGCCACGCAAGACATCCTCAAGCCACCCCCCAAAGCGTGAGCGCGCCGCCACGTCCCATTCCCCGGGCCGGGCGGATCGGATTGCCGCCCGGCTTCACTTCTCCTTGCGAAGATCATCTTTTATGAAAAAGCTCTCCATCCGGAATCGCATCGTCGATCATGTTACCGTGCGGGCCGGCGATCTCGTGCCGCATCCGCACAACTTTCGCCGGCATCCCGGCCGTCAACGCGAAGCGCTTGCCGATTCGTTCGAGGAGATCGGCTTTGCGCGCAGCCTAGTCGGTTATCGGCTGCCCGATGGCCGGATTCAACTCATCGACGGCCACCTGCGCGCCGAGGTCGATCCCAACCTGCATGTTGTCGTGGAAATCCTCGACGTTAGCCCTGGAGAAGCCAACAAGCTCCTGTTGACGCTCGATCCACTCGCCGCGCTGGCCAAGACGGACGAAGACGCCGCTCGGGAATTGGCGCAAATCCTTGAGACCGACTCGCAAGCGCTGCGCGAATTATGGGACAAGGTCGCGGCCAACGGCAAGCCGCCTATCGTTCCGGATACCGGGCCGCCGGTGATCCGTGAGCAATGGCTCGTTCTTGTAACCTGCGCCAGCGAGGAGCAACAAATTGATCTGCTCCAGCGCTTGCAGAAGGAGGGCCTGCCATGCAAAGCACTCATCTCGTAGTCGAATCCGCCATCCGACCGACGCCGCGCGTGCAGCAGGTTCGCGGAATGTTCGACCTGCCGGTGGAAGCCACGTCGCGGGTTGAATGGAACGTGCACTTGCCGCTGGATGAACGCCCCTGGCACCTTGGCCTAATCACCGGCCCGTCGGGCTGCGGCAAATCGACGATCGCCCGTCAACTCTGGCCGAACGCCGTGGGCCACAGATTCGACTGGCCGGCCGATGCCTCGGTGCTCGATGCGTTCCCCGCGACTTTGGGCATCAAGGAAGTTGCCGTCCTGTTGTCTTCCGTCGGCTTCTCCAGCCCGCCAGCCTGGCTGAGGCCATTTCACGTCTTGAGCACCGGCCAGCAGTTTCGCGTTACGCTGGCACGGCTGCTTACCGAGTTTCCCAGTCTGGCAGTGATGGACGAGTACACTTCGGTCGTGGATCGCACCGTCGCTCAGATCGGCAGCGCTGCCCTGGCGCGAACCGTGCGGAAGCGCGGCCAGCGTTTCGTGGCCGTCACGTGCCACGAGGATGTCATCGACTGGTTACAGCCGGATTGGATCTATTGCCCTGCCAACAGCCTCTTTCAATGGAGGTGTCTTCAGCGTCGCCCCAGCATCGCTTTGCTCGTCCGCCGCGTTCCCCGCGCCTTATGGCGATTATTCGCACCGCATCATTATTTGAGCCACTCTTTATCTCCCTCGGCCGCGTGTTTTGCCGCGTTCCTGGAGCGCGACCAGCGGCCCGTCGCATTCAGCGCCTGGATCAGCCATTTCACACAACACGGCGGCAAGCGCGAGCATCGCACGGTGACGTTGCCGGATTTTCAAGGCGTCGGCATCGGTTCGGCGCTGTCCAACTTCTGCGCCAGTTTGTGGAAGAGCCTGGGGCATCGCGCCTGTTCAACGACAACGCATCCCGCCATTATCGCCGGTCGCTTGATTTCGCCTCGTTGGCGGATGGTGAGGCCGCCCTCGTTGGCGGTGGGCCGGGCGTTTCCCACGCGCTCGTCGATCAAGCACGCTTCGGCACGGCTGACGGCGGGCTTCGAGTATTCAGGACCTCCGCTGGACCGGGCTGTCGCGGAGCGGCTCCTGGGAAACCGAAAGGCGGATCATGTCCTTTGACCTTTATCCGCTCACACCGGACCTTGGCGATCACATTGCCACCGCCATTCGAGCCGGCGCCTTTCCGCACGTCGCCGCCGAAGTGTTCGGCCTGCCGCGTGCGCTGTACGATGAGTATTTTCGGTTAGGAAATCAGCCGGACGCAACGCCTCTCTACCGAAACTTCGCTGACGCCATCCGCCAGGCCTTCGCTCAAGCCCGCTTGAAAGCGGAAATGCTGGCCCTGGAAAAAGATCCCAAGTTCTGGCTCAAATCCGGACCCGGCAAAGGCACTGAGAAAAATCCCGGTTGGACCAATCCCGCGAGACCGGATACGGCCGTTGACGACGCTGAATCCGCGCTCGCCGCCCACCCGGAACTGCTTCGATTAGGTTCGGAGATTCTCAAGGCCCTTGAACCGTTTCCGGAGGCGCGCTTGGCCGTGGTGAAGACCCTGCTAAAAAACGGATTGTTAAGCGCAAACACTTAAGCCGGTCTATCGGTCGGGTTTCATGGCGCTCGGTCCCCCCTCTCCCCCGCCCTGCACCGGCTCAATGCCATGCTAAAACAGCGTGGGCGGGGGAGAGGGGTTGGGGGTGAGGGGGTTTGATTTTAGCCAGATTTTCCCCCTCACCCCTACCCCTCTCCCCTGAGTACAGGGGCGAGGGGAGCAAGAGAATGGCGGGCAGCAAATTGCAAGATGGTTGACATCAAGGTCAGCGCCTGCAAGCGCCGATGATAACTCAATCTTTTCCAGCGGCTCTCAGCACACGAGCAATATTTCGAGCTTGTCCAGCAGGTGCATGATTTCCCAGGTTGCCTGTTGGCTTACAAATCCCCAATATGAAGATCCTGAACGAAGCTGTGTTAAGCGATCTCGAGGCGGGGAATGGCCTCCGCCTGAATCTCGGCAGCGGCATGCGGCCACGACTGGACTTTTACAATGTGGACCAGCTTGCCCTGCCTGGCGTCGACATCCTTGCTGATCTCAACGAACCCCTTACCGCGCTGCCGGACAATAGTGTAAACGAGATCTATTGCCGCCATACGCTCGAGCACGTTTCCCGATTCATGGAGCTACTGAGCGAACTCCATCGCATAACGAGGCCGGACGGGCGAATCGAAATCATTGTGCCCCACTTCTCCAATCCCTATGGCTACTCGGATCCAACCCACGTTCGCTTCTTTGGGCTTTATTCCTTTTTTTACTTCTGCGACCCGGCCGACCAACCCCGACGTAAAGTACCCAGCTTTTATCTGCCCCAGCGTTTCCAGGTCGAACGAGTAGAGTGCCGCCTTCTCAAGCAATCGCTAACGGACAAAATCCTGCGAGCCGTCTTGCAACCGCTCATTAATCTCAGCACGAACTGGCTGGACTGGTATGAAAGGCGCCTGTGCCGCTGGATCCCCGCCAATGACATTCGCTACATTTTGCGGCCGAAGAAGGACGGGCACATCGGTTTACCAGGCCTACCCAGTTCCATGCGAGAAAGAAAAATCGCTGGCTGAGAGTCGTCTAGGTACTTCGTTAAGGACGACCTGCACGAGAGCAGATCGTCAAGTTGCTGCGGTCATTCGTCAGACATGACTGACTGCTCTTCGGCTTCACTCGCCTCGTCAGGCACCCACAGGGCCGAATAACGACTTTGAGGCCCTAACAGGGTCAGGGTCTGACTCACCGGACATTGCCTGACGCAGCCGTGCTTTCACGTTTTCATCAAGGGGTGAAGCCGTGTCCGTCAAAAGGGCGTGGGGATTGTAAAACTGGTTGAACCAAGGCAACCCTACTTCTGAACACCAGCGATGGATTTCCATCGAACATCTTTCGACAGAAGCCTGATCCGGCCCAAAATCAAGAGTATACTGCGAGCCGTTGGGACTCCCCTCGCAAGTGTAGGGATGGCTATCGAGTTCATTCAACGCCGGGGCTGGGAAAACGTCATTCAAGACTCGGATGCCCAAGTGAACTCGATAGCCAGGAGCGAAGGAATATTTGTGTAAGTGGATGAACTCGATGACCCATTCTCTATGGCGAATGAAGAAGGTGGATTTTGCACGCTGAAAGCCGAGAGGAGCAAGAAGACCCGCCACCCGGCGCAACACCTTGCCGTGGCATGATCGCTCAACACTTTTTTCCATCTTTGGTTCACTCCTTGATCTACTTCCCGATGGTCTTGACCAGCACCCGCTTCGGCCGGTTGCCGTCGAACTCGCCATAAAAGATCTGCTCCCACGGCCCGAAGTCGAGCTTGCCCTTGGTGATCGCCACGACGACCCCTCGGCCCATGAGACGCTGGCGTTTCTTGTGATTCCTTGGCCATACATGCGGATACCGGCCCCGCTCTGCCTTCGGCGGGACAACGCCGATTAATGGTTTGACAACAATCCTCCCATGCTCTATTTTTTGGCTTGATGCCCGCTTTTTATTACCAAGCAAAGTGGTCCGCTCCGACCGCGCTCCATCCATTCTGGGATCGTTACGCGAGAGGCCAGATCCAAGCCAAGCGGAGCAGGTTTCCCAATGGTTTTTAGCTCCCACGTCTTTTTATTTGGATTTTTGCCGCTTACCCTGCTCCTTTACTATATTTCCCCCCGAAGCGTACGAAACCTCACCCTCACGGCAACCAGCTACATCTTTTACGGCTGGGCTACTCCCTACTTCATTTTCTTGATCGCATGGTCCACGGTCGTTGATTATGTCTGCGGCAATTTCATCTACGGCCACTGGAGGGTTTTTGGTGCGCTAACCAAAGGCTCCAATGGTGAACCCAGAGCATCCACCTTTCAACGCAAGCTGTTCCTGACTATATCGCTGGTCAGCAATATCGGCATGCTGGGTTTCTTCAAATACTTCACCTTTGCCGAAGTAAATCTAAACGCCATTTTGAAAGTGTGTGGCCACGATGCGTTTCCGTTGCTTCTGGTGACGCTGCCCGTGGGTATCTCTTTTTACACGTTCGAATCGATCAGCTATAACGTTGACATTTACTTAGGACGGGCACGGCCTGCGATAGTGTGGGTGGAACGGTTATCCAAAGCAGAAGAGCCCCGCGGATTCCTTTCTCAGCTATTTCACGAACTAAAGGCTTTGAATGCCTTTGCTTGTTACATAACGCAATTTCCACACCTCGTTGCCGGACCGATTATTCGCTATCAGGATCTTGAAAAACAAATCCATTTTCGCAGCCATTCAGTGGAAAAGTTTGGTCGGGGCGTGTTCTTTTTTGCGCTAGGGTTAGCCAAAAAAGTGTTAATCGCCAATCCGATGGGTGATGTGGCCGACGTTGCTTTCGAGGCCAATGCTCTGGCTTGGCTCGATGCCTGGTATGGCCTTTTCGCCTATGCGTTTCAAATCTACTTTGATTTCTCGGGGTATTCGGATATGGCCATCGGTTTAGGCCTGATGGTCGGGTTCGAATTCAACAAGAACTTTGATTCCCCCTACAAGTCGCAAAGCATTACCGAATTCTGGCGGCGGTGGCACATTTCGTTGTCCACCTGGCTCCGCGACTATCTTTACATCCCGCTGGGGGGCAACCGAAAGGGACCTTTGAGAACATACTGCAATTTGGTTCTCGTAATGCTGCTCGGCGGTTTATGGCACGGAGCGTCCTGGAACTTCCTGGTCTGGGGCGCCATTCATGGAGGTTGGTTGTGTCTGGAGCGTCTGCAGGGAAAGACCAGCTTTTATGCACGAATACCAGCTCTATTTCGGATTGTCGTTACCTTTCTGATCGTTAATCTGGCCTGGGTGTTCTTTCGAGCGGCGGACCTGGCTTCCAGTTTTCACTTTCTGGAGGCTTTGGTAGGCCTACAAGACCCTTCGCCGGCTGAGTTGCTTTTGCGCCCTGTCTTGTATTCCAAATTTCACTTGATTTGGTTTATTTTGGCGGCCGGCATCAGTTTCTTCGGAATCCAAACCTGGGACCTTGCAAAGCAAATATCGCCTTTAAAGGCGACAGCCGCGTTGCTCGTTTTGGCATGGACTTTCGTGGCCATGAGCACCCAGGCATTTAATCCGTTTCTTTATTTCCGCTTTTGAAATGGTTTGGTAATGAACGATAAACAAAAGCCGCAATCGGACGAGCGTCCGCGTGAAGATGGCTGCATGAACTCCGAGAACCTCGAGATTACTCCTTTAATGAAAGGCGCTCGGATCGGTCGAATGACCGCCGTTTTTTTGACTCTTTGTTTTGCTGCGCTTATGGGCGTCCCAATTATCCAGGAGATTCTTACAAATCCACAACCCAGCCTTCTATCCCGTTCCGAGGAGGACTTCAAGAAATTTGGTTTCCAGCTAACACTGCAAGAAGTGGAAAAGCACCTGGTCTACAATTCGCAGTTCGCCAGCATGGTGCGGCAGCCCTATCAGGGGTTTCTAACTCGGAGCCTTGGGCAAGGATCTAGAAGCGTTTTGATAGGCAAGGACGGCTTTCTCTTTCATCGCACAGACGTCGTCAGCACGACGGGTTTGAGTATTCTGTCCGAACAATTCCTGAAGGAACCGCAATCGGGGACCGACATTGTTGATGATTTGGTGAAAACAATTCTCAAGCCCTGGAAAACGACCAAGCCGGAAGAGATACCTGCAATCCCATCCCAGCCACCGGTGGATTCGCTGACGGTGTTATCGGATTTTCATGAGAAACTGAGCAGCCGTGGCATCCACTTGGTAATCGTGATTGTGCCCAGCAAGTCCACCATCTATCCAGAAAAAATGTGGCCGAATTATCCGTTATCAGCTGGTCCGGCCTGGAATTCGGGTTACCCAGAATGGAGGCGGCAATTGATAGAAAAAAAGGTCGACGTGTTAGATCTGTCGGAAAGGTTTTGGCAGGCCAAAGCCCATGACCAGGAGCTGCTTTTCTTAGAGCAAGATAGTCACTGGTCGCCGCGCGGTGTGGCGATCGGCGCCGAGGCCGTCGCCGATCGTGTGCGAGGTTTTTTGGGAAAGTACCAGCCCATTCCTCTAGTGGTAAGGAAGCAAACGATTCCCGAACCAAATGACCTGGTCGTGCTGCTGGGTTTGCGTCCGGAAAAGACCTTATTTCCGCAACCGCCAATCGAATTGACTCAAGTTGTTCCCGCAAACGCCGAAAATAGTGCCACGGCAGATCTTGGTCCGATCCTTCTTTTTGGCGATAGTTTGACGGCCTATTACGACACCAGGAACATTGGTTCAAAAGCGGGATTTGCCCAGCAGTTGATGTTGCGGCTAAACACGGGTGTCCAGACCTTTGTCGGGTTCGGCGACGATTCGCCTATTGCGATCCAAAACGCTTTGGCCAGAAGACCTAGCGTTTTGAAAAACAAAAAAGTTGTTGTCCTTGAATTCGCTATGTCTGCCCTTTACTCAAAGCGTTTTTCCACGCTCTTCTCTGTCAAATGACTCGGTGGGGTCCAGTTAGTGGTGGCCGAGGCATTCACTAAGCACTTCGACCAATTGCTTTCCTTTTGCTCTGATGGGCGCCACAGATAAGGGGTACGAACAAGAGTAATTGCCGCTACTCCCCTATGACCTTGACGAGCACCCGCTTCGGCCGGTTCCCATCGAACTCGCCGTAAAAGATCTGCTCCCACGGCCCGAAGTCGAGTTTGCCCTTGGTGATCGCCACGACGACCTCCCGGCCCATGACCTGCCGCTTCATATGGGCGTCGGCGTTGTCTTCGCCGGTGCGGTTATGGTGATAGTGGGCAGGGTCCGGGTTAAAGGGCGCCAGTTTCTCAAGCCACTTCTTATAATCCTCATGAAGGCCGGATTCGTCATCGTTGATGAAGACCGATGCGGTGATGTGCATGGCGTTGCACAGCACTAGGCCTTCGGTTACCCCGCTTTTGCGGACGATTTCTTTGACTAGCGGTGTAATGTTCTCGAAAGCCATTCTGGTCGGAATGTTAAATGTCAGGTATTCGGTGAAGGATTTCATGCCTACAGTTTAATTGGTTCACTCTTGCCTAGGCAACCGAACAAGAGTCGTTTAGGGCGCAGGTAGCCACTAGGCCCTAAACGGCAAGCGAAAGCTGGGGGGATTCGTCCTGATCATGGCTACATTCGCAAAAAGATGCCGTTCTTTTCAAGGTGGCGGACGAAAAGATACGTCACTGTAAAGTAGATAAGAAAACTGCCGACGACCCAGGGCCAAGGGGCGTCGTGAGGGGCGTAAGAGGCTACGGCTTTGCCGACCATTTCGTGGATGATGTAGGCCGCGAGCGGGTTCTGACCAAAGGTGCGTAGAACGCCGATCGCCAACGAGCCAAGGTCGCAGAACAAGACGAAGAGGGCATAGATTATTAGCGAATAACCAGCCGAAGCCAGGAGAAATGGAAGCGTCACGACACGTTTGCACATCAACCAATAGCTCAATTCCCGCTGCTCTTCGGCGGGCGGTTGCACAAAGGGCGGCCGGGCCAGGAGGGCCTTGAGAGTCTTGAGGTCGGCATTTTCCAGTCGGTCGATAGGCGGGATAATCGGCGAATCGGCGATGACGATGTCGCCCTCATTCGTGGCAGGTGGCGTTGTGAGGGGATAGAGCATGGATAGGCACAAGAGCGCGTAGCCCGCACCCGAGAGGATAATGCCCGCGCCCAACAGGCCGGAAAACGCGCTCCGCCGGCCGGACGCGATGGCGTCGTAAGCAAACGACCCGACCAACTGGAGGAAGGACCAGGCGAGAAAGCCGAAAGGGCCGCCGTCAAGACCGCGATCCGATTCCAAACCCCAGATGTCGCTTAGCCAATTGGGCCGGCCGACCATGAAGTCAAAATAGAAGCCATGGCAAATACCAAAATGAAGAGCCAAGCTGGCCAGGAGGTAGGCTAAGCGCACTCGGGCGCTGGCCGCCATGACGGGAAGGACCCAGAGCGACGTCGCAGCAATAATCGTCAGCGTATTCCAGCTGCCGCTCTTGAGCAGCCCGGCGATGGCTTCCCAAAAGGTGAGCGCGGACAACTCCGTCCAACTCTTGGCGGTGTTTTCTCCCAGTTCCAAGACCGTACCTATCAGGATCAAGCCGAGGATGCGCCGGCCGACTCGGAAATATGCCGGGCCAGGTCCAATTTGGGACAACCGCCGGAGAAGAGTCATCCGCAAGGAAAAGCCGACGGCGAACTGAAACGCCGGCATGATTGTGTCGGCGAAACTAAAGTAGGTGTTATGGTGCTCCAGGACGGGGGCGGTTTGTTTAACCCAGTCAAACTCGCCGGCATAATTGACCAGCACCATGCCCATTACGATGAAGCCGCGGAATTGGTCCATTGAGGCGATGCGGGCGCCAGGTGAACCCGGTAGTTGCGCGGCCATGCCAGCTCCGCTTAGGATGCACGCAGACTTCTTTTGATCTGATAACTCGCTTCAATCCTCTTTTAGGTTAAAAACGTTGGCCTTGAGATCAAAGGGCGGCAACTCATTGGTTCCTTTCACAATACGGGCCGTGAGGCCTGAAGATTCAGGTTTCGCAAACCTATCCCCCAACTTGTCGGGTCCTATCTTCTTGCGCCGATAGGCCGGCCATTTCACTGTTACCTGATAATCGCCTGCCGGCGCGCCATCGTTGGTTGCGTAAGTAGATAAGACAAAGCGTCCGTCCTCATCGGTCCAGGCCTGCGGTACGATAGTTCTTTCACCCCAGTCGCCGACGTGGTGAAAGATGATCATGGCGCCCTTTACCGGCTGGCCATTGACGAGGATCTGGCCTGAAGTCGGTTGGGGCGGGTGATCACCGTATTTGCTCTCGCAGGAGACCAAACAGAGGCAAAAACAAAGAACCCACAGACGCCTCATGCTACTTACTCTCTTAATAGTTGGGAATGACTTGGCCATCATGAAAACTAGTCAGCAGCACGGCGACCTTCGGATCAAGACCCTGTGCGATGAATTGCACGTGGCCATCCGCAAACAATGAATTGGCTCCCTGAGTGTGAAAAGCGAAAATGCCCTGGATATTGGCACAATTGATGACGCACGGACCACCGCTGACTGGATTCAGGCCGTCGAAGGTATTGCCCCCGAGCCATTGGTTGCCATTGTTTTCATCGGCCCACGCGTTGCCGGAGATGTACATTCCCGTCGTGTTAGGGTCATAGGGCGGCGATGCGAAGAGTTGGGGGCCGGCAACGTAGACGTTCGGGGCGCCGCCGCACTCGCCCACCATCCACGTGGACGATGTGCCGTCCGTTATGTCCGCGATTTTGACCTGGAAATTGTCCGTTAGGATGCCGTTTTCATCAATGTTAGTGTTTGGAAAATAGATGCCCGCGAATAAGACGCCGCTGATGCCGATGTAATCACTGGCTGAGACGGTCCAGACGCCGGGGCCGGAGTAGGTGCCATAAGCGTGCGGGTTATTGTCCCATGTGTCTTGGTAAACCTTACCTTGGCTTGGCGAAGCCGGACACTGGTAGGTCTTCACTTGGTTGGCGGCAGGGTTCAAATTGATATCTGTGACATTGGTGTTGTTGGGGGGGAAGTTGAAAGGAACGTTGATATCAAATCTTCTGTAAAGATTATCCTGTTCCAAATAAGGCAGGATCATGACGCCCCAAGGCAGGTAGGCTAAATGCTTGCCGCTGGGGTCGTTTCCCGTGTCATTGGAGCCGTAGGGGAATTTCTGGTTGGTGTCATGGTACATGTGCAGCGCCAATCCCATCTGCTTCATATTGTTGCTGCAATGGATGCGAGCGGCGGCCGAGCGCACTTTTTGCACGGCGGGCACGAGTAGCCCAATCAAGATGGCGATGATGGCGATGACCACAAGCAACTCAATAAGAGTGAAAGCGGATCGCCCACGGGGGAAAGGTCGAGCATGAATGTTGTCCATACATTTTCACTCCACGAAGGTAAATGAGCAAAACGAATGCACCACATTTCACATGCGGAGGAATGGAACTCGAAAAGGATCAGCAAACCCCAGTTAGGTGGAAAAATGGAGACCAATGGCATTTGCTGCCAACGATCCTCGAAAGAGGATACCATACTTGAGCAGCAAAGCAATGGAAAAGAGGTTGCGCAGGACCAAGTCAGATTGTTGTATCTCCACGGCCACTAGGGGAGTACTATTCGGGTCGTGGGTCGCAAACGAATAGGCCATTTATCAGGGAGTTGATATCACCATGCAAGGAATAATCCGTCGCCGAGCGTCCGGCTTTGTGATTGCTCTGTGCCTAGCCTTGGGGTGTAGCAGTAGCACTTCAAACCAATCCCCGGCCGCTCTAAACGGTCGGCTAGAAGCGGCACTGGGCCTGACTGATTCGGATAAGCGCGATGTCGCCTTAGTCAAAGTTGCAGAAGATGCGGCCACCGCTGGGGAAGCCGAGGTCGTAAAAAAGGCGTTAAGTAGAGTTACGGATAGCAGCAAGAAGGATGAGGCTGCCGAATATTGTGCCCTTAAACTAGCCAAGGCAGGAAAAGGGCCGGAAGCGGCGGAGGTGGCCAAAACCATTACCGATTCGGCAAAGCGGGATTCGGTCTTGTCAAAATTAGCCAAGGGGTAACTACAGTAAGCGGTCAACTGATGGACCGTGTTTAGCTGGGCGAAAATAGCCTCGGTCTGGGGTACTATTTTTGGGGGCGCCACTTGGCCACCTTGGTGAGGCGAAACCCCAGAACGTTGAGTTTGCTGGTGAGAGTCTGCACGGTCGGTAACTGCTCGTCGGTGTGCTGGCATCCCTCATTTCTCCGATGGCCGAAGCCGGCATCAGCGTATTCGCGCTCTCCACTTTTGACACCGACTATTTGCTTATGAAGGAAGAAAGTCTTGAGCATGCCATCGCCGTCTTGGGACAATGTGGACACTCTTTTGGATAACGCGTGTGGACGATAATCAGGATTACCGTTTTCACTTTAGAAGGTAGATTTCACCTTGAGGAGTCTCGCATGCCAACTTGGAAAATCGCCGGCGTGCAAATGGACTGCCGGCTTGGCGAGCCACGGCGAAATCTGGACACGATTCGCAGCAAGCTTAACGAGGCGGCAGCGCAGGGGGCGCGGCTGGTCGTCTTTCCCGAATGCGCCTTGACCGGCTACTGCTATGAGAGCAAGGAAGAGGCTTGGCCGCATGGCGAGTCACTGCCCGGACCGATCACGGAAGCGCTGACCGCCGACTGCCGGCGGCTCAATGTCTGGGCTATCATCGGCCTGCTCGAACGCGCCGGCGACAACCTCTTTAATGCCTGCGCTCTTGTTGGGCATGGCGGCCTGGCGGGCGCGTACCGCAAACTGCACCTGCCCTTTCTGGGCGTCGATCGCTTCAACACGCGGGGCGACCGCCCGTTTGCCGTCCAGGACCTGGGCGGATTACGCGTCGGCATGAGCATTTGCTACGACGGCAGTTTTCCGGAGTCGGCGCGAATCTTATCCTTGCTCGGCGCCGATCTGGTTATCCTGGCAACCAATTGGCCCCGGGGCGCCTCCAGTGTCGCCAGTTTCATGAGTCAGACACGCGCCCTGGAAAACCACGTCTATTACATGGCCGTCAATCGCGTCGGCGAGGAACGCGGCTTCGACTTCATCGGCCGCAGCCAGATTATCGATTACACTGGCGAGATCTTGGTGCTCGGGACCGAGGAGGAGCAGATCCTTTACGTGGACATCGATCCGGACAAGGCTCGTGCCAAACGGGTGGTCAAGATTCCCGGCAAATACGAACTCGACCGCACGGCCGACCGCAGGCCGGAAATGTATGGGCCGATATGCCAAAAAGTGAAGCTCTGAACGCGCGCCAGCGCTCAGGGCTTAACGATGCTTCACTCCTTCAATTCCTTGATGCGAATGCTCTTGAACTCCAATTGCCCGCCCTCGCCTTGCAAGCCGATGTAACCGGCCTCGTCCGTGAGCTCGTCGATCGTGTTGATCGTTGCGCCGTTGAGCTTTACCTCGGCCGTCTTTCCTTTGAAGACAATGACATAAGACTGCCATTCGCCTGTGGGTTTCATCACTTTTTTGAGCTTAGCCTTATCTTTGGCCTCCTTGCCTTTGTCGAGCACCTTGGCGAAGACCGAACAAATGGAATCGTTGTCCATCGTCTGGACTTGGTAATTCTTCTTTGGCCAATTGTCGCCTTCGAGCCCTGCGCGGACGAAGATGCCGCTGTCAGCGCCCTTGTCGATGAAGCGGAAATCGAGCCGCAGCTCGAAGTCCTTGTATTGTTTGTCCGTCCGCAACCAGCCGCCGCCTTTATTGAGATAGATGACGCCCTTGCGTACCGAAAACTGGCCTTTGTTCATAATGTGCCAGCCGTCCAGATCGACCCCGTTGAAGAGCGACGTAAAGCCTTGCTCCACGACCGGCTTGTCGTCCGCTCGGCTTGCTGCCGGCAGAAATATCACAACCATCGCCAATGCCGCCGTCCCGCGCTTGCCCATGTTGATCTCCCGCGGGCGAAATTGAAGAATCACCCAACAATTAACCATGAAGAAGGACCAGACGCAAAGAAAAGTGCCATCGCATTCAAAAATAAACCGCAGAAAGCACGGATTATCGCAGATGGAAAGTGAACTAATGTAAAGAAGCGCTCGCCCTCGGCGTTTTCTGCGCAATCAGCGTTTAAGCAATTTGAAAGGGAATCTGTGGTACGATCAAAAGGAAGAGTGCGCCTAGGCCGAGATTGTCCGCTCAACCGCGATTGCCCGGACAAACAAAATACCCTGGCCGAAGGAGAGAGGCGCTTGGACTCCAGCCAGGGTGATGATTCTTAATTCGGCCAACCGCTTCGCGGCCTTCTTAGCAATCGCGCATCTTTCTTAACGCAAGTCGAACGCGTTGCTTGGCCAGACGGGTCTGCCGTTGTTTGAGACGTTGCTGTCTCTTGAGTCGTTGCACTGCCGCCAGAAACCGGGACGTTTCCGGCTCGCCAAATAACACGGCGTCGGCTCCTTTCCGAATCGCTCGAACCGGCGGGTCCGGTCTACGTTGTACCGGATCAAGGGCGCCGGGCGAACCTTGGCCACCTTCACGCCTTGCAGGATTCCGAGGGCCTTACCCTTCATGAGATTCTCGGAACGCCGACAAGGGTAATATCTACACCAATTATTCTTATAACATGGCCGGCGCAGAATGCTAGAAATCTTCTTATTTTTCCGGGGACTCCCAGCGGCACGGGAGTATGAGCTATAGGCAACTTGCCGGTTCGTTGGACAAGAATACAAGCTTCATGCGTGAGCGCGGAGATCCCGCTGGGCGGGTCCCCGCGCTCACGCATGAATCTTGTACTCTTATCCGCTGTACTAACTGCACCCCGAGGTCGCTCCGCAGGTGTCGCACTTGGAGCAAGCGCCACTGCGGATCAGCGTGAGTTGGCCGCACTCGCCGCAGGGATCGCCTTCGTAGCCTTTCAAGCGCGCCATGCGGATTTTCTCGGCCAAGCCGGTGGTTGACGTTTCGCGCTGGGCGATCTTGTGGCCATTGCCGCCGCCGTTTTCGGGCATGGGGCGCAGATGTTCGCTGCGGGGCGTGGCGAAAGCAGGCGGCAATGGTTGCGGGTCCAGGATGCGCTCGGAAACGACTTCCTCGGATTCGAATTCCGGTTCATCGCCCGGTTCGCGGTGCAGCGCGTCGCCGCGCAGATCTTCGAGTTCAACTTGAGCCAAGTCATGGCGGCCCAGGTACGTGATGGCCAGCTCGCGGAAGATGTAGTCGATGATCGATGTGGACATCTTAATGTGCGGATTGCCTTGCACGATGCCGTTGGGCTCAAAACGCGTGAACAGAAACGCATCGGCATATTCTTCGAGCGGCACGCCGTGCTGGAGGCCGAGCGAAACGGCAATGGCGAAGCAGTTGGTCATGCTGCGGAAGGCGGCCCCCTCCTTGTGCATGTCGAGAAAGATTTCGCCGAGCGTGCCATCCTCGTATTCGCCGGTGCGTAGGTAGATCTTGTGGTTGCCGATGCGCGATTTCTGCGTATAGCCGGCCCGGCGATCGGGAAGCCGGCGCCGATGCGCGATGTAGCGATAGACGATTTTTTCCGCGATGCGCACTGGGTCGGCCTTCGCCTCGATGGGGGCTGCCGCCTCCGCTTCCAATTCGCCATCGGCATCGCTGACCGTGTTGAGCGGCTGGCTCAGCTTGGAGCCGTCACGGTACAGCGCGTTGGCCTTGATCATGAGCTTCCAGCTGAGCAAATATGCTTGCTTGACGTCGTCAATGGCGGCCTCGTAAGGCATGTTGATCGTCTTGGAAATGGCCCCGCTTATAAACGGCTGGGCGGCCGCCATCATGCGGATGTGGGACTCCGCCGAAAGAAAACGCTTGCCCTGCCGGCCGCACTTATTGGCGCAGTCGAAGACGGCGTAATGTTCGGCCTTGAGATGCGGCGCGCCCTCGATGGTCATCGTGCCGCAGACATAAGCATTCGCCTCCGCCACTTGTTCCTTGGTGAAACCGAGCGTCGCAAACAGATCGAACCCGGGCGTGTTGAGTTGTTCCTTCGCGATGCGGAGCTGCTCGGTGCAGAATTCATCGCCCAGCGTCCAGCGGTTGAAGGCAAACGGCAGCTCGAAGACGCTGGGCAGCTGAGCTTCGAGGCGCGTGAGCGCATCGGGCGTGAAGCCCTTGGCCTTGAGACTGGCCGGGTTGATGTGCGGGCAACCCTGGAGCGTGCCCGAGCCGCGGCAATAACGCACGATATCCTCGACTTCGCGCGGCGTGTAGCCAAGCCGCGCCAGCGCCGGTGGAATCGAAGCGTTGATTATCTTGAAGTACCCGCCGCCGGCCAACTTCTTGAACTTGACGAGCGCGAAGTCCGGTTCAACCCCGGTGGTGTCGCAATCCATGACCAGGCCGATAGTGCCCGTTGGAGCGATCACCGTCACCTGGGCATTGCGGTAGCCATGCTTCTCACCCAGTTCTAGCATGCGATCGCTTTCCCGACGCGCGGCTTCGGCCAGATAAGGCGGACAATAGCGTGCATCGAGGCCGACCGGCTTGATGGTCAGCCCCTCATACTCACTTTTGGGCACATCATAAGCCGCGCGGCGATGGTTGCGAATGACGCGCAGCATGGCCTCTCGATTAGCCTCATAGCGCGGGAACGGACCTACCTCCGCGGCAATCTCCGCCGACATTGCGTAAGAGGCCGCATGCATGAGGGCGGTCAGCGCGGCGCACTCGGCCCGGCCTTCCGGCGAATCGTACGGAATGCCCTGAACCATCAGCAGCGAGCCGAGATTGGCGTAGCCAAGTCCCAACGTGCGGAAGTCGTACGATTTCCGCGCAACCTCCACGCTGGGGAACTGAGCCATGTAAACGGAGATTTCCAGAATCAACGTCCACAACTGGCACGCATGGCGATAGGAGTCCACATCAAACCGAGCCGTCGCCGTATCGTAGAATTTGAGCAAGTTCAACGAAGCGAGATTGCAGGCGGTATCGTCGAGGAACATGTATTCGGAGCAATTGTGTACGACGATTCCGTTAGCCACGAAATGATGGGTCACCGGTTCGGTCAAGTCGTAGACCGGCATCTCACCCAGGTATTCCAAGCTCGCAACGCCATCTTCCAGGGGGTCCGCATAACTGGTCACTTCCCGATTGAGACACGCCAATTGCTCTGCCTTGGGACTGCCCAGAACAAAACCAATTTCCCGTTCGAATAGGAATCTTGAACTGCGGCTGACACGGAGACTATGCATTTGCTCGACTGGATACTCACGTCTTCCGCCCTTGCCGTCAGGTAGCATGGAAACAAGTTGGTTGGCCAAGCGCCGATTGCGATAAAGCTTCGCCTTGATGCCGAATGTTAAAAGCAACAGCTGTGTCTGCTGGAGAAGCTCCAGAGATGTGCTATCGAGAGAAATGTATTGCGACTTCTCCCCATAATTGGCAACCGTGCCATCGGCCGTAAAAAGTCCGCGTAGCACGGCGGCCAGAGAAGCGCGATCAAGTTGGTGAATTGCGGGATTGAAACACTTCCGTTTGCTTCCCTCATTCAGTACGGCAAAGCGCTTAAGTTCATCGACCACACAACGGGATGCGGTTCCGACCCGCAAGGTGGCCTGCGGCTGCGAAACGTAGCATTCGCGTGCACCACGCCCGTCCGCTGCATGGTCGACCTTGTAAGAATGCAAGTTTTCCTGAATATAAGCGGCGAGGCTTTCTTCTTCGGGAGACAATGTTAAAAGGGCCGTCTCCTCTGTACCCATGAGGCAACCATCGCCAACAATTAGACCTAAGAATTCGCCAAGTCGAGAATCTAATTCTTCGGCGCCAAAGACTGGCCGGCCAAGCACTATCCAATCATCCTTGGTTAACTCGCCAGCTGCGACATCTCCTCGATTCGCCGTGAATACACGATGATCGGCCGTCAGTTTCAGCTCAAAGCCAGCCTTAGTTCTAAGCCGATAAACTGGCTTGGTGCCAGTCGGAAACGCGGGCCCGACTTCGTGTAAACGCCCATCACTCCCGATAACAGAAGTTCCCTCTTTTTGAATTGCGTCAATGCGAACCATGCCATTCTCGGTCGCCACAAGCGTGTCACCTGTGACGCAAGGGTTACTCGCATTGATCCTCCCATCGGCCGGGCAGGTGTGCCATTCATTAATGGTCGTGTCGTATTGGACGCCGGGGTCGGCACAGGCCCATGCGGCGTAAGTGATCTGTTCCCAGAGATCGCGGGCCTTGAGCGTCTTCCAGGGTTTCGGCGCTCGACCTGCTCGCTTGGCCTTGTCCTTTTCCGTGCGGCGATAGAGAGGCCAATCGCCGTCGAACTGCACGGCCTCCATGAAAGCATTGTCGATGCGCACGGAGTTGTTGCTGTTCTGGCCGGAAACGGTGAAGTAGGCCTTCGAGGTCCAGTCCGTGTCGTATTCCTCGAACTTCAACTCGGTGAAGCCCTGCTTGGCCAGCTGGAGGACGCGCTCGACGTAGTTGGCGGGAACCAGAGCGGTCCTGGCGGCCGCGATGGCTTTGCGAAGGTCGGTGTTGCGGGCTCGGTCGAAGCGTTCTTCAAGTTTGGGCCATTTGTTCGCGGCTTTCAGAATAGCGTTGAGATGGCGATTGAGCAGCTTGGAGCCGGTCACGAGCGCGGGACCTTTTGGTTCCTCCACGACTTTCCAATTGATGAACTCTTCAATGTCGGGATGATCGAGATCGAGTACGACCATCTTGGCGGCGCGGCGTGTGGTGCCGCCGCTCTTAATCGCGCCGGCGGCGCGGTCGCCGATCTTGAGGAAGCTCATCAGGCCGCTCGACTTGCCGCCGCCGGAGAGCGGTTCGCCGTCGCCGCGGATCGCCGAGAAGTTGGTGCCGGTGCCGGAGCCGTACTTGAAGATGCGCGCCTCGCGCACCCACAGGTCCATGATGCCGCCTTCGTTCACCAGATCATCGCTGACGGATTGAATAAAGCACGCATGCGGCGCGGGTCGCTCATAGGCGGATGTCGAGCGGGTCACTTGTTCGGTTTGCGGGTCGACGAAGTAATGACCTTGCGGGGGCCCTTCGATGCCGTAAGCCCAGTGCAAGCCCGTGTTGAACCATTGGGGCGAATTCGGGGCCGCCATCTGGTTGACGAGCATATAGCAGGTCTCGTCGAGGAAGGCATGAGCATCGGCTTCGCTGGTGAAGTAGCCGCCCTTCCAGCCCCAGTAGGTCCAGCAGCCGGCCAGACGACGGAAGACCTGGCGGGCGTCGGTCTCCTGGCCAGTGCAGGGATCGCCGGCAGCCGGGCGACTGCGCTGAAGCCATTCCGGGACGCCGGGCTCGCCAACTCGCTCGGAGCGCGTCGGCACGCCGGCCCTCCGGAAGTATTTCTGCGCCAGGATGTCAACCGCCACCTGCGACCAGGCTTCCGGCGCCAACAAGTCCTTCAGCTCGAAGACCACTGACCCATCCGGATTGGTGATCCGCGACGTGCGCTTGATGAAAATGGCGGAGGCGAAGGGATCAATGCCCTCCACGGTGTAGCGACGGGAAATCAGCATCGGGAGATCCTATTTTCGTGCCGGTGGATAGAGCGGTAAAACGAAGACGGTCAATCAAGGACAAACCCCGTTTCTACACGCTGCTGGAGCCTCTAAGACAGACAACGAAGGCGTCACGCCAAACCCAAATGGATTCTTAATGATTTCTTCTTGGTTATTGGGAGGTGTTAGCCCAGCCGCTCCGCCTTGGAGCTTAAGCCGGGGTTGCATAGGGAGCGCTAACTAAACGTAATTACACTATCACATTCCCAATTTGAAATCAAGGTTTTGTGCAACTCCTTTTGCCTAGGAATGGGATCGTCTTGAAGGGTCGTATTAAAAGGCCGAAAGGACAAATGTTCAACGATAAAATTCAGTCCACGAACGGATTGTTTCCTAAAGCCTTGTGGATGGAAGAGATGTTTTTTTGTGTTCAGAGGCGGGACCATAAGGGAGCGACCATCGCTCCCTTACGGTCGCGGCTCTGATGTTCCGTGAATCCGCCGTCGCCGGCTCCGCTGGCAAGCCGGTTGAACGATCTTTCCGTATCCTCTAGAAGCATCTTCTGGCAATTGACTCGCGCATCCGCTAACCTGACGCTGATTGGCAGTGAGCAACACCAAGGATTTGCACAGGGAGCACGGCACGATGGGCGTTTTGGCGGACTGGCAGATTCAGCAAGACATCAAAATCGAACCCTTCGCCGACGGTGCGCCCAGGCCGGGGCGCATCTCCTTCGGCGTCAGCAGCTATGGCTACGACGTCCGCGTGGGCCGGCGTTTCAAGGTGTTCACCAACGCTCGTTGCGCCGTCGTCGATCCCAAGAATTTCGACCCGGCGTCGTTCGTGGACATCGAAGGCGACCACTGCCTTATCCCCCCCAATAGCTTCGCGCTTGCCGAGACCGTGGAATACCTGGTCATCCCGCGCGACATTATCGCGGTGTGCGTAGGCAAGAGCACCTATGCCCGCTGCGGGATTATCGTCAACGTGACGCCGCTCGAGCCGGAATGGCGCGGCAAGGTCACCATCGAGATCAGCAACACGACGCCCTTGCCCGCCAAAATCTATGCCAACGAGGGGATCGCGCAGATTCTTTTCCTGCGTGTGGATGGGGAATGCCAGACGAGCTATGCCGATAAGAAGGGCAAGTATCAGGACCAGCAGGGCTTGACGTTGCCGTTTGTGTTGGGCGCCACGAGACCGGAATAAAACTCGACAAAGTTTAGCGGCGAGCCTCCGGCGAGCGCGCTCGCCGGAGGCTCGCCGCTAAACTTACGGGCCCATGAGAATTTTATGGCGACAACCGAAACGAAATACACCTTGTCCATCGGGCGAGCCCATTTCTACTCGCACGGTACTTACGGCGATGTTTACCAAATGGACAAACCGAGCCAGGACCGCGTCCCCGCTAATCCAAAACACCAAAAGCGCTCTATAGTTGAGATGATTCGTTCGCATGGTGGATGGAATAAATCAACCATTTGCTCCGGTTGCTCTCGTAGCAGCTTTCTTAGGAAAAAACTAACCGCGTCGCGCCTTTGCGAAACCAGTGGAAGCGGCAGCTATGTTGAGATCCTCCCAGCTGTTCAGGCGAGCGCTCTTCGTTATGGTTAGCTTGTTTGGTTTGACCATTGTTACCACCACGTCTTTTTCCACGTATATCCTAAACCGCAACTTGTCCCAGGAATATCGGAGCAAAGGCGCGGCCCTGGCCAAGGCGATCGCCGCTTCGCGTCTGGGATACCAAGTTCATCAAGATCCGGTCATCGTCCAGCGGCAGATCGACCAAGCGCTCGACACCCAGGGCGTCGCCTACGTCTTTGTGGCAGACGAGCAAGGCAACATCGTTTTTCACACGTTTACGCCTGACTTTCCGGAGGAACTGCGGCAACTCAAAGGTGACCAACAGACCACCACCAGCTGCCGGCTGGCTGTGGCTGGCGGCGATTTTCTCGACATTGCCGCCCCCATTTCAGCAGGTCAATTGGGGTTCGTTCATGTCGGTATGGATTTGGGCCAAATTCGTGCGTCGATTTGGTCCGCTATCCTTCAGCAGATTGCCCTCACGAGCTTGATCTTCTTGCTGGGCGTCGTGGCTGCCTACTTCTTGGTCAAGAAAATCTCCCAGCCCTTGCAGCAGCTAACGCGCCACGTCCTCCAAGTGGCCTCCCGCGATGCCGACGCCGATCTCCGGCAAGAGGCGGAGATTGAACTGATCCCCATTACCAGACGCGAGGACGAAGTCGGACAGCTAGCCGAGGCTTTTCAACACATGAGCCTGGAGGTTCGCGCCCGCGAACACTGCTTGAAAAAAGCCGAAGCGAGTCTGCGCAAGAGCGAACAACATTACCGCTCACTCCTGGAAAATGTCACCGACATCATCGTCAAGCTGGATGCCAAGGGCGTTGCCAACTATGTCAGTCCATCGCTTGAACACGTCCTCGGCTCGCCGACGAGCAACTGGATCAGCCGCAGCTTCTTTGAGTTGGTTCATCCCGATGACCACGATCGCTTTAAGGCCGCCTTGGAAAAAGCGGTCGAACAGCCCGGCAGTCTGTCTTCGCTTGAATGTCGGCTGCTGCATAAAGACGGCGGCTGCCGCATCATGGACACGCTTCTTAAGAACCTCCTCGCCGACCCGGCCGTTAATGGAGTGATTGTCACCTGTCGCGACATTACCGAGCGCAAGCGGACCGAGGAATTCCGCCTGGCCAAGGAGGCCGCCGAGGCTGCCAATCACCTCAAGAGCGATTTCTTGGCCAACGTGAGCCATGAAATCCGCACGCCCATGAACGGCATCATGGGCATGACGGAACTGGCTCTGGAAACCGAACTGACCGCGGAACAGCGCGACTATCTTGGCATGGTCAAAACCTCGGCGGACGCCCTCCTGGACCTTATCAACGACATCCTCGACTTCTCCAAAATCGAAGCAGGCAAGCTGGACCTCGAACCCATCGATTTCCTGCTCAGCGACAGCCTGGGCGACGCGCTCAAGCTCCTGGCTTTGCGGGCCCACAAGAAAGGGCTCGAACTCGCCTGCCGCATCAAACCCGACGTACCGAATTGGATTCACGGCGATCCCGGACGCTTGCGCCAAATCATCGTGAACCTCGTCGGCAATGCCATTAAGTTCACGGAACATGGCGAAGTGGTCGTAAGCGTCGAAACCAAATCCGAAATCTTGAGTCCTAAGACCGGCGCCGAGGAGGCTTCCGATTTGGGAGAATCGGATTCAGGAATTGTTTCGGATTTCGAATTTAGTCCTTCGGATTTGAGTAAAGAAGTGACCCTCCACTTCGCGGTCAGCGACACGGGCATCGGCATCCCCGTGGAAAAGCAAGGCCTGATCTTCGACCCATTCACGCAAGCCGACGGCTCGACAAGCCGCAAATATGGCGGCACCGGCTTGGGTCTAACCATTTCGACGCGTCTGGTGGAAATGATGGGCGGTCAGATTACACTGGAGAGCGAACCGGGCAAAGGCAGCACCTTTCACTTTAGCGCTCGTTTCACTGCCGCGCGGAGCGCGCCCGTGCGCAAAACACCCTCACGGACCCTCACCCTGGCTGGCCTTCCCGTCTTGGTCGTAGACGACAACGCCACCAATCGCCGTATCCTCGAGGAAATGCTACACAATTGGCACATGCGCCCAACGTCGGTCCCCGGCGCGGTGGAGGCCCTGGCGGAACTCCAGCGCTCGGCCGCCTCGGGCAACCGCTATGCTCTGGTGTTGCTTGATGCCATGATGCCCGGAATCGACGGCTTTATGCTGGCGAAGGCGATTCGAGCCCAACGCAACCGTCTGCCGCTTGTCATGCTTACCTCCGCCGACCGCCGCGAGGATGTCCAGCGCTGCCGAGACCTGGGCATCGCGGCTCACTTGACCAAGCCCATCAAGCAATCCGAACTGCTCGACGCCATTCTCACTGCCGCCAGCTCCTACCTGGAAACCGACGCTTACTCGCCCGTCGGCTCATTGGAAATGACGCCGTATTCCGAAGCCCGGCCCGTCTCGGCTTCGGGCGGTCTACAAATCCTCTTGGCCGAAGACAACCTTGTTAATCAGCGCCTCGCGGTGCGCGTTTTGGAAAAACAGGGCCACACGGTCATCGTCGCCTTCAATGGCCGCGAAGCGCTCCGTCAAGTTGAGCAGCGACCTTTCGACCTCGTGCTGATGGACGTGCAGATGCCGGAAATGGGCGGCTTCGAGGCCACTGCCGTCCTGCGCCAGCGCGATAAAGAAACCGGCCGTCACATGCCCATCATCGCCATGACCGCCCACGCCATGAAAGGCGACCGCGAACGTTGCCTCGAAGCCGGCATGGACGGCTACGTCTCCAAACCCATCCAGACCCCGGAACTCTTCGCAGCGATTGATGAAGTAATGGCGGCGCGGTTGTAGGAATATCTGCGCCGCTTTTTCATTTACCGCCTCCTTTCTCGTTCCCAGGCTCCCGCCTGGGAACGCACTGCCGCGAGGCTCCTTCCTCACTTTGTCGCTGTAGCGCACGGTAATCAGCAGTAGCTTAGCGCAAGACCCAAGCGTTGGCGCGTTTACACGTTGAAGTGGTCTCGCAAAAAACATTCGCTTAATCTGACTCAATAGGTCGCACCATCCCGCCTACAGGCGGCAACACCGCTCGGCTTTTCCGGCTGGAGGCGGGACTACGAACCGTTCTACAGCGGCGGCATGCCATGAAGGTCTTCAATCTCATCATCCTCTCTGTTCTTGCCTGCTTAATTGGCTCGGGAACCGGCCAAGGGATTGACAAGCCCGGCAAAGCTGATGAAGGGACCTATCTTGAGGAGTGTCCGGGCGAACATTGCGAAGTCCATGGCAACTCTCTATTTAGGGGAGTGGCCCCCATCGAGTATGGATTGTTCAAAGCTGCCGATGAGAAAACGGCGGCGTTGGAAGAGGCGGCTGAACGACTTTTCCCTTATGCGAACGTCAAAGTCTTTGGCGGCTGTGTGGAGAAGAAAGCCACGGAGGCCCGAGTCTGCTTTTGTCCGTGGTGTCGATGGGCGCGGGAGAAATGGTTGAAGGCGCCTACCGGGGTGAAAGTTGAATTTCCTATCGAGGTTGCTTACGACAAGATCCAAATCGGCATGAAAGAGGAGGACCTGTTCGCGCTCATGGCGCCGTACAAGCGCTTGCACACGGAACATCATCAATGGCAAAAGTGGGCGGAAGGACACACAATCGTTTTCGTAACGATTTGGCCGGAGGGAGGACCTTTGGCCAGGGAACCGGCCGCATGGGTTCCGTTTCAAGTAGAAAAGAAGAGCATGAAAAAGGAAGTGTTCGATGAGGGACAAAACCGCTGGGTCCCCGTGTGGACGCCTCCTGACGACAGGATTGTAATACCCCCGAGGAAACGGTTTATAAAAGAAGCTGCCAAATGGGCGATGACTGATCTTGATGAGTTTACCCGAGGCCCCTTCTGAATAGGAACCAATTACCCTGTTATGGCCATCGGTCCGCGAGGCTTGGAAACATGAGCAGGAACCCGAGCCCAGGTCCGAGCCAGGGCCTGAATGGGATTGACTGAACCAACAGGCAGAGACAACCTTCTGGTTCTGCTAAACGGGCTCGTGGAATGAGGGTCAAACAATGCAACGATTAAGAGGGTTTCCCGTTATTGTTGTAGCGCTGGGGCTTGTCCTACCGGTCAAGGCCCAGACTCCGGACATGACCGGAGGAACCATCCGAGAGCGCACGTTGGGCAAGTTAATAAGCGAATCCGACCGTATTGTGATCTTGAATGTCGATAAGCTTGACGAGAAAGAAAGAACTGTCTCCTTCAAACAAGAAACCGTTCTTAAAGGGAAGAAGGAAGAGGTTCCTATCCAACATGAGATCGATGGGTTTCTCGATGATCGCGGTCGAAAGGAGTATCTCGACTGGGCGAAATCCGGGGCCAAGGCTGTTTGCTTTTTCCAGGACAATCGCGCTTCGTGGACCTGTCTAGGAAATACATGGTACTATGGATCGGCGAATGATCCGCCGCTGTGGTTAACCGCAACTACAGCTAACGGGCTCGGCGTGGCCTACCTTGGCTCAGTGGAAAAGCTGGTCGACCACGTCGTTGCCATTCTCGCTGGCCGCGAAGTGACGGTTAAAGCTCAAGTCCCCGGCTATGACGACAAGTCGATGTATGATGATAGTCCCATAATTCGGGATTGGTTTTGGGGCCAAAAAGGCAGGATCTGGCGCATTAAAGCCAGTCTTAAGATCCAAGAAGTGGAGGGCAAGGCTAACGAGAAGGCAGCCCATTTTGTGGGTTGGGGAGTTGCCGGCTCCGAAGCTGTTGCGAGTCTTGTCAAGTTATTGATCGCTAAAGAGGCCCGTGTTCGGGCCGAGGCGGCGGAGGATCTGGGCCAGATCCGCCCGGCTCCCGTCTTGGCAGTTCCTGCACTTCAGCAAGCGTTGGGCGACCCGGATATCCATGTTCGGATTTATGCCGCAGGATCGCTCTCTCAAATTCAATCAGACAACAAGGACTGCCGGCCGATCCTCATTGGTGGCCTAGATGACAAGGATGAAATGATCCGGAGTGCAGCGGCCGCCTCCTTGGGCAATTTAGGAGCCGCCGGTGTGTCGGGCATTTCGGCCCTAATGTCGTCGCTACAAAACGACAAAAACGAATACGTCCGCAGTATGGCCGCCTATGCCCTAGGCCAAGTTGGTCCAAGGTTGACGGAGGCTGGAGAAAAGCGTGCAGACGCTCTGGCTGCCCTCGTCAAGGCATTGGAGCAGGACAAATGCGAAAAAGTTCGCCTTTGGGCGATCCGAGCCTTGCAAAAGTTTGGACCGGATGCGAAGGAAACAATCCCGGCTTTGAAGAAAGCTCTCTCCGATAAAAAACCCCAAGGTGCTAAGAAGCCTTAGTGCCGCAAGGTGGTCCAAGGCCGGAGGCTGAGAACGCTCCCGCAGCAATCTGTGCAATGACTCTCAAACGGCTCGGAGACAGATTGGGAATAGTGGCTCGAAATCAACGGTGGACTAGCGGGTCGGAAACGGCGCATTAGATGCCATGACGCCTTAACATTGGGTCAACATTATGACTAGACATCAGTTAGTTTTGGTATTTGTGGTATGCGTCTGTGTCATCGGCCCACCTATTTTTCTTCGTTTGATTCGCCAGAATTCCAATCAAGTCACCAAGCCAGTCGAACTCAGCCAAATCCAATACCAAGGCCATCCACCAAGTTACTGGAGGGAGCAAATGCGGTCGGAGGGGCTTTTAGTAAAAACCAAGCTTCTTGTTGGTGCGGGCGATCCAGAAGCCATTCCAGTAATGGCCAAATTGCTTTGCGATGAAGATGAGACTGTTCGACAACATGCGGCCCAGTCTCTAAGCACCATTGGCCCCACGGTCAGCGAAGTTTTGCCGGACATACTCGGGGCATTAAGAGATGGTAATCGAGTTGTGAGGATGTACGCTGCCCTGACCCTTGGCTCAATTAGGCCGCAAGAGGACGATACGGTCAGGCCTTTGGTTAAAGCCCTTCAGGACGCGGAGATCTGTGTTCGAATTGGTGCGGCAGAAGGCCTTGCCCGAATGGGACCCGATGCTCGTAACTCAATCCCTGCCCTTCAGGCTGCCCTTCTTGATGAAGATCACTATGTGGCGGTCCAGGCGGCCCTTGCGCTTTACAAGATCGACGGCCAAATAGACCTCGTTTTACCTGTTCTCATTAAGGGCTTGAAAGACCCCAATTCGTCAAGACGCATTGGAGCGGCCGAGGCACTTAAGCAACTAGGTCCAAACGCAGAAGGGGCTGTTTCTGCTTTGATTGATGCCATTGATGATAAAGAAATTGACTATCACGCTGTTGATGCACTTGGTGCGATTGGCCCGAGAGCACAAAGGGCGGTTCCTGCATTGCTCGTCCTAATGAAAGGTAGTAGGCAAGGTTCCCGCTGGTGGATTGAAGAGGCACTCCGAAAGATAGACCCGGAGACTGCCGACAAGATCGGTGTGCCACAAGCGCCGTGACGCGAGGGAACTCGCTGACGCGGGCCCGGATTATGATGATCCTGTTACGGCAGTCGGTGGCGGGTGACCCGTTTACAGATTGGGAATAATCCTTAACCACGTGTCCACTCTTCATAGGGAACTCCTTCTGTAATGGAGTTGTGTTCTCAGTATTTGCCGAGATCTCGCGCAAGACCTACCTGCATTTTCATTCCCATCGAGACGGTGGTTAAATTCACAACCGTCTCGTCGCATAGATTAATCTACCGACCTCGGAGTTTACCATGAGAGCGCCCATGTCATTAGCGGTGGTCTTTGTGCTCGCCACCGTAGGCCGCGGGCTTGGTGAGGATGAGAAGACTCCGGATTACTCAAAGAAGACGGTAGCCAAGTGGATCGAGGCATTAAAGGATCAAGAGAACCCCGAAAATGCCGCCGAGGCACGTCAGGCCTTGGGTCCTAACGGTCCCTACGCAAAGTCGGCCATCCCCGCTTTGATCGATGCTCTTGATGAAAGGAAATTGCCAATCCGTTCAGAGGTTGCCGAAACACTAGCTGATTACGGCCCTCCTGTCTTGACCGACCTCGTCCAGGCGCTAAAAAGACCCGAATTCCTTGTTAGGGCGGGAGCCATTGAAGCAATAAAAAAGGTGAATGTCAGGTCAAATGAGTCTGCTAAAGCGGTCATTGACACATTGAAAGACGAGAATCCAGGGGTACGCGCGATGGCAGCCTGGTGCCTTGCAACAACCGGTGGTGAATCTGACAAAACCGTTCCTGCGCTCATCCTTGCACTCCAGGATAACGACTATCGGGTCAGGGCTGCGGTAGTTCACTCATTAGGTACTATGGGTCGCAGAGCTGAGCCTGCGGTACCAGCCCTTGAAGCCGCATTGAAGGACAAAGAATCAATCGTGCGCCATGAGGCTGCGGGTGCGCTGATGACGATCGGACCTTCTGCGAAGGCTGCCGTTCCAGCCCTGATTGAAGCTCTCAAAAACAAAAACACATCAAATGACCGAGACAGGATTGCACAAACCCTTGGCTGGATCGGGCCGGCGGCCGCGGAAGCAATCCCTGCGCTCATTGAAGCGTTGCAAGAACCTGACGAGGGCTGGCTCAAGCGCTCGGCCGCCATTGCATTGGGCGAAATCGGTCCTTATGCCAAAGCCGCCGTACCAGAGCTTCTTAAGTTGGCGAAGGATAAAAAAAGCGAAGAGAGATATGAGGCGATTGCTACGTTGGGCAAGATCGGTCCAGCCGCCAAAGCTGTTGTCCCTACACTGATTGAAGCGCTCGGTAACCGTAAACATATTGGCAACCTGCGCACAATTGCGATAGCTCTAGGTGGGATCGGGCCCGAAGCAAAAGCTGCTCTTCCTGTCCTGATGGAGCTTGCCCGCGATCTCAAGACGGACAATCAGGTTCGTGAAGCCGCCGCATTTGCCGTTATCAAAATCGATCCCGACCTTGCTGCAAAGGAAAAAATGGAGTCGGCCTATCTTAATGTCCGATTGGGTAAAGTCCCTTCCGTCAAGTTAGCTCCACGAGCGGAATTGACCAACGAGCAAAAGAATGGCATTAAGGCTTTGATCGCTAAACTTGCCTACATCAAGAATCCAGACTTTGGCATGTCCGCTACGCTTTCCGGTCTTGCCTTTGTACCGCTGCCTGAACAAAAGCACTGGGGAATCGGCCCATTGAAGGACCATGACACCAAGACATCCGATGTATTTCGAAGCCTCGTTGAAATGGGTCCTGATGCACTTCCTTTTCTCCTCGAAACGCTGGAGGACAAAACGCCAACTAGACTTAAAGTGGGTCACAATTCTGGCCCCATCTTCATGGCATTTGGGACAGAAATCACAGGGAATCCACTCAATAAGTTAGAACGGCGGGTGCTTTCCGAGGTAATAACGCCTGACTACGATGAGAAAAGTTTGCTCAGTGAGCCCTACACGCTCAAGGTAGGCGACGTATGTTTCGTCGCCATCGGGCAGATCGTTGGCAGACAATATAAAGTCGTCCGCTATCAACCGACAGCCATCGGTGCATTACATAAACGTGTGCGCGCTATTTGGTCAAGTGGGGATCCGACCAAGAAACTATTGGACTCGTTGCTCATGGATTATGCAACGGAGGGGGTATTCAACGGAAGCTCGCTGGGTGGTTGGTCTCAGGGAAGCGCCTTTCAGATCCAGGCGGCCATGCGCTTGCTGTACTATTTCCCCAAGGAAACAGCCCCTTTGATAGCCGAGCGGCTAAAATCGTTTAATGTGCAAGACCCTAAAGAGGATGACTGGATGAAGCGGGAAGTAAGAAACGGTGTCCGAACACTCGATTTCATTAAGGCCGTGTCTTGGTGCCGTGCTCCCAGCATCCAAGAAGCGCTGACGGACATATATAAGCGCACGGACGACGCTGAAATCAAAAAGGTACTTCCGGTAGGCCGGAAATAAGAGGCAAGCGGCGAGGATGTTAAGTCATTAAGAAAAGTTGCAAGAAACATTCTGCGTGATCTGGGACCGAATGGCTAAGGGAACCTTTATCTCGTTCCCAGACAGGAGCCTGGGAACGAGGTATAACCTTTAACCCCGTGTCCACTTTTCATCGGAACGCCAAGATGTTTTCCACATCATTAGGCATCGTGTTCCTTTGCGTTCTTCCTTTGTTCCAGAATCAAGGCCAAGAAGTAACGCCTAAGGAAACACTAATTCGCCTCATTGAAAAGGTGAAGTCCGATGATGAATCTGTGGCGGACGCGGCTCGTCACGATCTCGCGGCCTTGCCGAAAGAAGATAAGGAGGTCGCCGTTCCTTTGTTAATTAAGGCCTTGAAAGATACGCGTGATAGCCGCCGGCATGGGCAAGTTCGTTGGTGTTTCGATGGCATGGGGCAGGTCGCTATTCCCTTCCTAATGGAAGCCTCGGCCAACGACAAGGACGCGGTTGTGCGTGAAGAAGCGACTGATGCCCTTGGGGACTGTTTATTTTTCCTTCTGATAAACAAAAAGGCCACAGAGGAGGAAACGAAGCCGGGGGTTTCCGCTTTGATCAAAGCCTTGGAAGATGAAAGCGTTCGAGTGCGCTTTAACGCCGCAAAACATTTCGGGAGCTTGAATAAGTTCGCAAACTGCGACGAGGCTATCCCTTCCCTCATCCAGATTGTCGAGAAAGGTCCGGACCGATACGTTAGAAACGTCGCGGCGGGCGCTCTCGGCGAGTTTAGGCTGAAGGCGGTGAAAGCGATTCCCGCGCTTATCGGGGCCTTGAAAGAATCATTACCTGAAGACGAAGTGTATGGGACGCTGGGGCGCACAGCAGCAAGGGCGCTGGCGGGGATTGGGGCGCCCTCCGTTCCGGCTTTGCTAGAGGTGTTTCAGTCCAAGAAAGAAAGCCTGGATGCACGAAAAGAAGCGGCGTATTCCTTGGGGCAACTAAATAAACAAATCCTGCGAAAGGGCCTTATTCCGTCAGTGCTGCCCGTTCTCACGGAGGCACTAAAAGACCCAGACCCGTCCATCCGCATCAGTACTCTACAAGCGCTTAAAGAATTCGGTCAAGCGGCCCAGAAAGCCCTTCCGGCTCTTGACGATCTTTCCTAACAGGAACCGATCAAAAGGCTTGCGGCAAAAAAGATCGTTTCAGCACTGGTGGCGGCGACGTGAAACCAATCCAATACGGTGTCGGAGCGGGAAACTATTGGGACAAAACGTGGCCAATTGCCAGAAAGTCCTTGTCCGGCCAGGAATTCTTCTTTACCATTTCGCCCTATTGACGATTTCGGGCAATTGCCGTGGTCTTTTTATGCACCTAACTCCACAAGAACGCGACAAGCTCTTGATCTTCGTTGCCGCTCAATTGGCAGAGGGCCGCAAATCCCGCGGCCTCAAGCTGAATTACCCCGAAGCGGTCGCGCTCATAACCAGCCGTCTACTTGAAGGAGCGCGGGACGGCAAAAGCGTCGCGGAACTCATGAGCGCCGGCCGCGACGTCCTGAAACGAGCCGACGTCATGGAAGGCGTCCCCGAAATGATCGCGGAAGTACAGGTCGAGGCCACCTTCCCCGATGGAACTAAGCTGGTGACGGTCCATCAACCGATTGGTTAACGAACCACGAACAACGAACAACGAACCATGCTACCCGGTGAATACCTAATCGATGGCCCACGTTTGGAACTAAATGCGGGCCGGGCAACCGCGACCTTGCAAGTGAACAATACCGGAGACCGCCCCGTTCAAGTCGGCTCGCATTATCACTTCTTTGAAACGAATCGAGCTCTGGTTTTTGACCGCGAAGCGGCTTATGGCATGCGGCTCGACTTGCCCGCGGGCACGGCCGTTCGCTTTGAACCGGGGGAGATCAAGACGGTGCGCCTGGTGGCTTTGGGTGGTGAGCGGCGGGTTTATGGCGGCAGCGGGCTGGTCATGGGAGCGTTAGATGATGCCAAGGTCAGGGAAAAGAGCCTGGAGCGGATGCGGCGGGAAGGCTTCGGCAATCAAGGGTAATTGCAAAAAAGCAAATTGAGCCTGGAGGATAGGAACCACTGAATGAGCGTCCCTTTATCACGCGCTGCCTACGCCGGGCACTACGGCCCCACGGCCGGGGATCGTATCAGGCTTGCCGATACCGAACTGCTCATCGAAATCGAGAAAGACTTCGCGATCTATGGAGAGGAAGTCCAGTTCGGCGGCGGCAAGGTCATTCGCGACAGCCAGGGACAGTCGCCGTTGCCCAAACCAGCCTACACACGCGGCAAAGGTGGAATGCGATCTGAGCCGCAACTCGATTTGGTAATCACCAATGCCGTCGTCCTCGATCACTGGGGCATCGTCAAAGGAGACATCGGCATTCGCAATGGCCGGATCGTTGCCGTCGGCAAGGCCGGCAATCCGCTGATTCAGCCGGGCGTTGATCCAAAGTTGGTTATAGGACCCGGCACCGAAGTCATCGCCGGCGAAAACCTAATCGTCACGGCCGGCGGCATCGACAGCCATGTGCACTTCATCTGTCCGCAGCTCGTGGAAACGGCCTTGGCAAGCGGTTTGACGACGCTCCTGGGCGGCGGCACCGGACCGGCCACGGGCACCAATGCGACAACCTGCACCCCCGGCGCCTGGAACATCGAGCGCATGCTTCAGGCCGCCGAGGCGTTTCCGATCAACTTGGGCTTTCTCGGCAAGGGCAACAGCAGCTTGCCCGGTGCTCTTGAAGAGCAGGTACGCGCCGGCGCCTGCGGCCTCAAATTGCATGAGGACTGGGGCACAACGCCGGCTACCATCGACTGCTGTTTGTCAGTCGCTGATGCCTTCGATGTTCAGGTTGCCATCCATACGGATACGCTCAATGAGTCCGGCTTCGTCGAGGACTCCATCGCCGCCATCAAGGGCCGTGCCATTCACACCTACCACACCGAGGGGGCGGGCGGGGGCCATGCTCCCGACATCATCCGCATGGCCGGGCTTCCCAATGTCCTCCCATCGAGCACCAACCCGACCCGGCCGTTCACGGTCAATACGATTGATGAACATCTCGACATGCTGATGGTGTGTCATCACCTGTCGCGGTCGGTGCCGGAAGACGTGGCCTTTGCCGAGAGCCGGATTCGTGCTGAAACTATTGCAGCCGAGGATATCTTGCACGACCGCGGCGCGATCAGTTCGTTAAGTTCCGATTCGCAAGCGATGGGACGGATTGGTGAAGTGATCATTCGCACCTGGCAAACGGCCCACAAGATGAAAGTGCAGTTCGGCCCCCTGGCCAGAGATAGCGCGCGCAACGATAACTTCCGTGTTCGGCGTTATGTCGCCAAGTACACCATTTGCCCGGCGATTACCCACGGAATCGCTCATGAAGTGGGCAGCATCGCTCCTGGCAAGTTCGCGGACCTAGTCTTATGGAAACCGGCTTTTTTCGGCGTGAAACCAGAGTTGGTCCTCAAGGGAGGGATGATCGCTTATGCTCAGATGGGGGACGCCAATGCCAGTATCCCGACGCCACAGCCCGTCTTCGCCCGACCCCAGTTTGCTTCCTATGGCCGCGCCAACACGCTTTGCAGTCTGACTTTCATGTCGCAAGAAGCGGTCGATGCCAAGATGCCGGAGCGCTATGGCCTGGAAAGGCCGGTCGTTGCGGTGACGAATTGTCGCAAGATCGGCAAGAAGGATCTGCCCTTAAACGACGCCACCCCGGAGATTCGCGTCGATCCCGACACCTACCGCGTCTGGGCCGACGGCGATTTGCTCACGTGCGAACCCGCCAAGGTGCTTCCGATGGCTCAGCGATATTTCTTATTTTGAAAGTCAATTAGTCGTCTTGACTGTCACCTTCGCGTCTTTGACGGAATCATTATGGATGCGGATAACAACGGCTTGATTGGCCGGGACGTCTGCCTCCAATTTGGCTTGCTCGACTTTTTTCTCGCTTGCCAGGATCAACTCCGAGTCTTTCTTATTCGCGAAAATGGCGGATTCCGCGGCATCCTTGTCCGTTTCAAGAAAGACATGGACACTAACCGCCGCACCAGGCGAATCGACCGCCACCTTGATTTTTTGTTTGTATCTGGTGCCGTCGATGACGATTTCTTTTTTCTCACCAGGGGTGAGCTCGAGCGTACGCTCGTCCTTCAACGGGGCGTTGCATCCGGCAGCCGACAATAGACAAATGAGCAGCCATAGCCACTTTAGCTTTAAAGCCATGATTTGAATCTCCTCTGAGATGAATTCGCGTCACCGGGCTACTGTAATGAAGTCGCTTACCGCTCATCAAGAAAAAACTTCGTCGACTCACTTGTTCATTGGCGGCGTATCTTGCCGACCTAGCTTTGTCCTGGAATAGGTTTGCAATGCGTTGACCTCAATTGCCAAAGTGGATGTAATCAAATGGGAGTACGCGGAAATGGTCACTTATGAACAACAAATGGGTCGCGACCTGGAATGGGCCCTGAGGGAGGGAAGCTTGCACTTTGAAAAAGAAAATGCGGTGCATAAGGCCCTCCGGAAAATTGCCAAGCGCCTTACTGATTTGGGGATTCCATACGCATTTGTGGGTGGTATGGCATTGTTTTATCATGGCGTTCGTCGCTTTACCGAAGACGTTGACATTTTGGTGACGCCGGATGGACTCAAAGAAGTCCATCGCCACCTCGGGGGATTTGGATATGTGCCTCTATTCCAGGGCAGCAGGCATCTGCGTGATGCCGAGTTCGGCGTCAAGGTGGAGTTCTTGACTACCGGCGATTACCCCGGTGATGGCCGGCCAAAACCGGTTGCTTTCCCAAATCCCGCCGAATGCGCTGTGGAAATTGAGGGGTATCGCTTTTTGAAGTTGCCCCAACTCATTGAACTTAAGCTGGCATCAGGCATATCCAACCCTTTGCGTGGCCAAGACCTAGTTGACGTTCAGCGTCTAATTGAAACGCTCGATCTGCCGGAGGACTTTGGCAGCCAGCTTAATGCCTTTGTTCAAGAGAAGTACAAGGATATTTGGACTATGGTCCATGGTAATCCTCGTTGATTTTCTTCACTCTTAGATGAATCTTCGCCTCTTTCAACTCGGCGATTCTGCGCTCCCCATTGGCGGCTTCAGCCATTCCTGGGGTCTTGAAGCGGCCATTGCGCGGAATCAGATTAGCGGCGCGGCATCCCTCGAAAGTTGGGTTAGGTCCTGGCTGCACCATGCCCTGGGCCCGTTAGAAGGCGTTGTCGTTGCGTCGGTGTGCAAGGCCGTTCTCGAAGAGGACTGGCTGACCGTCAGGGAAGGGAATGAGCTACTCTGGGCAAGTTTGACTCCCTTCACGTTGCGCCATGCCAGCCGTGACATGGGTGAGCAATTATTGGCCCTTGCCGAAGCATGGCCTTGGGGCTCGCCGACCGTAACAGCCTTGCGAAATATTTCTTCAGCCGCGGCGCGCTTCAAGGAATGGCATCACGCTCCCGTCTTTGCCAGCCTGGCCGCGACCGCCGGTGCTGGTCCTGGCGAGGCATTGCTTGTATACCTGCATCAGGCGACTTTGGGAATCGTAGGCGCAGGCGTCCGGGCCATCCCGATCGGCCATACGCACGGCCAGCAGATTCTCACCGCATTGCATGATGATATTCAAGACTTGGCTCGACAATTAGCCGGCCGTGATTTGGAAACCGCCGGGAGTTTCTGCCCTGCCTACGAGGAAATGTGCCATGTACAAAGCCGTCTTTACACGCGACTTTTCCGCTCTTGAATTCGCGAGTCGGTTTCCGGTGATTCGCCATCGAGAGCATGGCGCGACGGGGCGCGGGGCCGGTCCTTACTCCGGCCCGAGAAGGCGCGTCTTTACGCTGGGTGTTGGAGGTCCGGTCGGCTCCGGCAAAACGGCACTCGTGGAGCGCCTGTGCCGCGAGTTTTGGCCCGCCTTTAACTTGGCGGTCATCACCAACGATATATACACGCGCGAGGATGCCGAGTTCCTAGCTCGCCGCGAGGTCTTGCCGCTTGACCGCATTGTGGGCGTCGAAACGGGGGGTTGCCCCCATAGCGCCATTCGGGAGGATGCCAGCGTCAATCTCGCCGCTATTGCCGAGTTGGAAAAGAAGTTTCCCGACTTGCAACACGTGATTGTCGAATCCGGCGGCGACAACTTGGCGGCGACGTTTTCCCCCGAACTGGCCGACCGCACGATTTACGTCATCGACGTGGCCGAGGGGGACAAGATTCCGCGCAAGGGCGGGCCCGGCATCACGCGCAGCGACCTGCTCGTAATCAATAAGATTGACCTCGCGCCGCACGTCGGCGCGGACCTTGAAGTGATGCGTCGCGATAGTTTGAAAATGCGCGGCGAGCGGCCGTTTCTCCTTATCAGCCTGCGGACCGGCGCGGGCGTCCCGGAATTGGTGCAATGGGCGCGCCGGCAATTCGAATCACAGCCGCGGACTTCCTGACCCCGCCCGAACTTAAGTCGTGGCATCTCGCTCCGGACGGCGCGGGCCGGATCGGCGGCGTGCGTCTCGAATTACTCAATGAAGCTGGAAAGGTGCGTCTAGCCAGCCTTTATCAACAAGTGCCCCTGCGCGTCTTGCCTCCCTTTCAATTCTCCGCCGAAGATCCGGCTTTGCTCTTTCTGCTCAACCCGACAGCCGGGTTAATGGACGGCGATGGGCAGTTAATCGAATTGACGGTCCGGCCTGGGACGCAAGCCATTGTCGTCGGTCAGTCCGCGACGCGTATTCATCCCAGCATTAACGGCTTCTCCACTCAGCAGTGGTCGGTACACGTCGCCGATGATGCCGTGCTCGTGGTGCTGCCTGGCCCGGCCATTCCCTTTCAAGGTTGCCGCTACTTCCAACGCATCGCCATCGATCTGGCCCCCACGGCTCAACTCATCTGGGGCGATATCTGGCTGGCCGGACGTTATGCCCGGGGGCAGGCCTCGGAGATGTTTCAGTTTGCCAACCTTATTCAAGATTTGACCATTCGCCGCGCCGGCTGCCTGATCTTCCGCGATCGGTTTAGCTGGCACGGTCCTTGGGACGAGATGACGGCGCGCTGGCATTTTGGCGACGCTCTCGCATGCGGCAGTCTGTTTGTGACGGGAGCTGTCGATGAGGACGTGCACTCTAAAGCTGCGATCTTCCCCACGGCATGCGGCGATTCATGCCTTCGCTACCAAGGCGCCTCCGAAGCCGTCACGGCGTCCGTCGTTCAGACGGCCCTGCGCTTAGCGGGACTGAAATCTCATGGGAACGATCGCCGACCTTGGCTCTCCTCCAAAGACCTGGCGCCCTGTCACTGGTTCTCCTAGGAAATAACACCTTATATAAGCCAGGGGACCTTACCTCGACTTCGCGGAATCCATCCCTGGCCCAGACGCTTTGCCTACGCATGGGTCTTCCATTACGCCTCGCGTGGGAACATTGGAGTTTTTGGCTATAATTAATCCCGATGGATCCTAGAGCGGTGTGGCTTGCAGCCCCGCTTCAACTCCGTGACAATCTAAAGTGAACCTGCCACCGCTGGATATCTTGTACGAGGACAATCACTTGATCGCCGTCGCCAAGCCGAACGGCTGGCCGAGCACGCATTTCGACGGCAAACACGAAACTATCGATCGCGCCGTTAAGCACTACCTCAAGGAGAAATACAAGAAGCCCGGCAAAGTCTTCCTCGGCATCGTGCAGCGGCTCGACAAGCCGGTGTCGGGGGTGTTGCTCTTCGCCCGAACTAGTAAGTCGGCGGCCCGCCTCTCGAAGCAATTTCGCGAAGGCAGCATCGAGAAAACCTATTGGGCAATGGTCGAGGGCCAGATCGACGCGCTGGCCGGCTCCCTGGAAGACTGGCTGCGCAAGGACAAGGAGGCCGGCCGCGTTGAGGTGGTCGAGCCGCACGATCCCGGCGCTCGTCAAGCCTTGTTGCACTTTCAGCGTAAAGCGACTCACGGCGGCCTGTCCTGGCTGGAATTACGGCCCCAAACGGGCAGAACGCACCAACTACGTGTCCAACTGGCTCACCGCGGCCAACCGATCTACGGAGACGCGAAGTACGGTTCGATTCACACATTCAACCAATCCATCGCCCTTCATGCCCGTTCTTTGACCTTCCTTCATCCCATCCGCTACGAACCGGTGACGCTGGTCGCGGAGATTCCACGCCTCTGGCGCGGGCGCTTCGCGTATTTGCTCAAGGAAGGACACGCATGACGGACGCCCGACTGGAAACGATTCGCGCGCTTATCCAAGAGGATGTAGGCGGACGCGGCCTGCGCAAGCAACCCTACGGAAACCTGATCGACTCTTGTCCCGACGATTTTGCCGCGGCCTGTCGCAGCATCGCCGAGACGCCGAACGCGGTCGTGGGCATCGTCACGGGCTTCTTTATTGCCGACGCCGACCCCCCTTGCTGCGAAACCGATGGGCCCATCGGCGCTATCTTCTTGGCGCGGGCCTTGGTTTCGCTGGGCATCGAGGTTCATTTGACAACGGATCGTTTTTGTATGAAGGCTTTGAAAGCGGGCCTAACGCATTGCCGGCTGGAAAATCGAGTCAGCGTCTTGACGTTGCCGCCTCACCCCGAATCCTGGGATCATTTCTTGAAAGACGAGTGGCAACGTTTTGTGGATAAACGAAACCTCACACACCTCATCGCCCTGGAGCGCGTCGGACCTAGCCATACGCCCGATTCTATTCGCGAACAAGCTGGGCAATCGCAAGAGTTGCTGGAACTTTTTGAATCGGAAATTACCGCGGACCATCACAACCGCTGTCATTCGATGCGCGGCCGCGACATCACCGAGCTTATGGCCCCGGCTTACTTGCTCTTTGAAAATGCAGCACAACACCCGCGGGTCGCCACCATCGGCATTGGCGATGGCGGCAACGAGATCGGCATGGGCAAGATTGCTTGGGATATTATTCGTCGCAATGTCCATCAAGGCGGAACAATCGCCTGCCGTGTAGTGACAGACTATCTGATTGTGTGCGGCATCAGCAATTGGGGAGCTTATGGCTTGTCGGCGGGCATCCGCCTCCTGCGGCGCGCGGCGCCCGATCAAGAATTGTTCAACGTGGAACATGAAAGCAAACTGCTTCAGCTCATGGTCGAGGAAGGCCCTCTGGTGGATGGCGTCACTCGAAAGCAATGCCTCTCGGTGGATGGCCTATCCTTCGAGCGCTATGTCGAACCCTTGCGGCAGTTGGCCACGTTGCTTTGAAGCTGCCTGGAGCGCGCGATGACTTTGCAAAACGCAACCGGCGCGGAGATTCGCCGATTGGCACGGACCGGAGTGTTAAACGGACCGACACCGGGCCTGGCGATGGGCTTCGTGCAGGCCAACCTGGTCGTCGTTCCTCGCGATAGCGCCTTCGATTTTCTGCTCTTCTGCCAGCGCAATCCCAAGCCCTGCCCGGTGCTGGACGTCACCGAACCCGGAAACCCCGAATCGCAGCTTGTTGCCCCAGGCGCCGACGTGCGCACGGATTTGCCACGCTATTGCGTTTATCGGCACGGTGAATTGGTAGATGAGCCGAGCGATTTAATGCGCTGGTGGCGGGACGACTTGGTAGCCTTCCTGATCGGCTGCTCCTTCAGCTTTGAAAAGGCGCTGGCGGAAGCCGGGATTCCGTTGCGACATCTGGAAGCCGGCTGCAATGTACCGATGTACCGTACGTCGATCCCGTGCCGCTCCGCCGGAATTTTTCACGGCCCCCTGGTCGTCTCCATGCGGCCATTGACTCCGTCTCACACCATTGAGGCGACGCGCATTTGCAGCCGTTTTTCACGGGCTCATGGAACACCGGTGCATCTGGGCGACCCGGCGGCAATCGGTATCCGGGATCTCAGCAGGCCGGACTTCGGCGATCCCGTGGAGATTAAGCCGGGAGAGGTTCCTGTATTTTGGGCCTGTGGGGTTACTCCGCAGGCGGTTGCCATGCAGGCCAAACCGCCCCTGCTGTTAACGCACAAACCGGGTCACATGTTTGTCACGGATCTTCGCGATACGGAGTTGGAGATGATGTGAGCCCGAAGCGCCGGCGAGGGAATCAATTCCCTCGCCGGCGCTTCGGGCTCGTATCGGTTCCGAAATGCTGGTTTACTTGCCCTCTGATCTTGACTCTGTTAGTTCTGTCGTCCAGCGTTCGATTCGTACTGTCCGCCCGAATAGTTCGGATAGAAACCGCGCATGCCTCGGCCGAATCTTGAAGATCCCATATCTTCCATGAGCCGGGCACACAAGAATCCAAAGCCAAACCCTACACACATCGTGGCAATCGGATAACGACGCATGAAATCCGTTGCCTGCTCCCAGGCATTTTCAGCCGTGTCGGCGACGGCAGAGCCCATTTGCTTGGTGCTGTCCCAGGCATTTTCCGCCTTGGATGTGACAGTTGACGCTAAATCTTGAGCTTTCTCTTTCACAGCGCAAGCCATGCCGCTCAAACTTCCCTCTTGGGATTGCAATCCCGGACGATATTCCGTGCCGGCTGATCCACGATTGCCCGCTGTTGCCATGACATTCTCCTTTAGAAGGGAACCAATGTCCTAAACTCCAGGAATCGTGCAACTTGCATGCCAGAGCTCCGGCGATTCGGCGGGCTTAGCCTCTTGAAGGCGGGTTCGCTTCGGGGTTTACGTTAACTTGCGTGTCTCCAGATTACGAATTGTGCTAGATGAACCCTCATCGGTCGAGTAGAATCGGCTTTGCATTGCGGATCACGGAAATGAATCAACGAATACCTGGGGTGCAACATGCCCAGCACGGAATTCTGGATGATTCTTGCGGTGTTTGGCATGACGATGTGCGTGTTGATCGTCCAGGGTCGAGCCCAAGACCGGCTAGCCCGGCTGGAGCGCAAACTGGACGCTCTACTGAAGCATCAAGGCATCGACCTGAACTCGCAGATTCCTTCCGAGATTACCGAGTTGCTACGGCAAGGTAAGAAAATCCAAGCCATCAAACTGTACCGCGAAACTACCGGCGCCGGTCTGGCCCAAGCCAAGGACCAAGTCGAAGCGATTGAACGCGGAGAGTCACCCGCATTACCAGGCTAGCTCTCTAAGCCACAATCCTTCTTTTCCCTTCGCGTTTTTCAAGAAAAACATTTCTAGCGTGCGTTTTCAAGCCGCTGCTCAAAACGGCGAAACCCCTGGCCTCGAGTCCCCTGACTAGAATTCGCTCTTCAAAATGCCTTTGTGGCAGCACCTTGACGATGTTAGTTTCAATAGCTTAACCACCGGCCATTTTCACGTGATCTTGCGCGCGGCCGACTTGCCAAGATGCTTAATGAACAAGAGGTGCATGATGCGTTGGGCGTGGATCATCCTCGCGATCGCGATTTATCTCCTCGCGTTGCCGGGGCTAAGTGTATTTGGGAATTCCGACGAGAACCAAAAAGGCAAGGCAAGATCGCCGGCGGCCGCGATTGCCATCTGGGACACGGGGAGGCCGGCTGACGAGCCGCTGAGTTCGAGCACGATCGCCAAGAAAGAGGGGTGGTCTCAGATCCCGACCAAGACAACCGAAACCATTTTCAGTGGAGATGCGGTCCTGAGCAACGGTCGGGTCGTGGTCGTGCTGCGGAAGCGCCATGGCGCAGCCGAGGTTTATTCTGAGTGGTCCGATGGCATCGTTCAACGAACGAGTCTATTGGTTCTCGGCGCCAATGGAGAAGCGGCGGTCCACCTCGACCGCGTGAGCCTCGTGGAAAACACCAAGGGAGCCGCCTGTCTACAGGCCTTTTACAAGACGGCAAATCAGGCCGAAGTTGCCGCGAAATTTCGCCTCAAGAAGGGCGAAGTTGCACTCGAAATAGGGCCAGGTGCGGGCGCGGATCGGTTGCGCGTTGACTGTCCCGGTCCATTCGTCGTCCTTCCCGATTTCTTCGCCGATGATATTGTCGTCGATGCCCGTAAGGCATCCCAGCCCGTAATCGAGGCACCCAGCGAAAACTTCCTTCTCCATTTGTCAGGAAAGGGAGACGCGATCACCATGTGCGTCTTTGAGAACCGCAAACACGACGTCCAGTTAAACCTTTCCGGCGCGGGTGAGACCCGGATGATTGCGGCATCGGAAATTAGTTTCGAAAACAAGAAGATCTGGGTGGCGCACTTGGAAGGACCCCAGGTCTGGCATACGCGCGAACTCCAGGCGGGCGACACCGGAAAGGTCGTGCCGCTCGCCTGGCAAATGCCGTTTGCGGCTCAATGGCGCGTCGATTTCACGCGGACCAATGGATTGACCGATAGCTGGGAAATGCTTCTGCAAAAAAAAGACGGCGGCTACCTCAAACCATCTTGGCTGGGCGGCGGCGACCAGGACCTTGACGCGCAGCGGCGCCGCTGGAACACGGTGCTTGGGGATTTCGCCTACCCTTGCTGGAGCGACCTCGAGAAGAAAGGTTACTTGCAGCCGCTGAAGAATAACGCTCTCAAGTTTCAAGGGCCGGTGATTGTCTATCCCATTAACCGCGTAAAGGAAACGCCGCTGGACGCCTACACCGTGGTTGACGTCATGCGGAGCACGCTGGGGGTCGGCCCGTGCGAGCATATTCTCGATTTGGAAGGACAAAAGGCCGAATACCGAGGGCGGGCCACCTGTTCAGTCCGCGATACGCTTGGCGAGATCTACGGCCAAAATCGGCAAAAGAAAGAACGAGCCGAGGTCGAAAAAATCCTCGACGACGGCCTGATTTTCGTCAAACACATTCGCGGCCGGATTACACGCTATGTCGAATTCGGCCACAAAATGCGCGACTATCTTACTGAGCAAAAGAAGACGCACCCCGAGCTTGAGAACTCTTTGATAGAACTCGAAAAGATTGTCCGAGAAATTGATGCGCGCGTGGCTGCCCGGGCGGACAAGATTCAAACGCCGGAACATGTCGCCCGCATGAATGAAGAATTCCGCAAGAACGTGCTGGATTATGAGGGTGCCGACGCGCTAGCGAAGTGCAAGAAATACACCGCTGCCCTGGTGGAGATCGGTGACAACCAGGATGAGCTTTCGGCCGAATGCCGTTGGGTCGTGAAGACGCTTCGACAGAAGGCAGCAATCATGTTGGCCGCGGATCCCAAGCTGACGGAAGTGGCGGGCGAAATAAGGGCCCGGACCCAGGAAACGCTGCGCAACCCTGCCAACCATGAAGGACCGCGCCACTAGGCAACGCTTCCCTTGAGGCCGCATGAAAGAAACGCGGCGGAATTAGCAATGACATGGCAAAGTCAATGATATGAGCCCGAAGCGCCAGCGAGGGACTTTTCAATTCCCTCGCTGGCGCTTCGGGCTCAAGGCCGGAACCCGTATTTTGCCTCGGTCATCTTCCCGGTCTGTGAGGAGAGCCCTCGGTGCTTAGACGCTTGATTGTAATGATCGCGCTCCTTTCCATTGCTGGATGCACAACGAAAGACGCGCGCCCGTCTGGTGATGAAGACAACGTGGTCATTCTCGAGGTGCTGCAACCCAGATCCGGCGGCGAGATGGTTTTGATTCCTTCTGGAACCTTCATAATGGGGGACGCCGGCGGCCGCGCGGATGAATCTCCGCACGAGGTGTCGGTGTCTTCGTATTACATCGACAAGGCGCCGGTGACACAGGAGCTCTATGAGAAGGTCATGCGGGTCAATCCGTCTAAGCGCAAGGAAAAAAAGAACCCCGTCGAACGGACGCAGTGGATTGATGCGGTCCGGTTCTGCAATAAGTGTTCGGAGATAGAAGGGTTGATGCCCTGCTACGATTTGAAAACCTGGGAATGTAATTTCACGGCTAACGGCTATCGGTTGCCGACCGAGGCCGAATGGGAATACGCCTGTCGGGCCGGCAGCACAGGCAAGTATTGCTATGGTGATGCGGAGGCCGACCTACCCCGCTATGCTTGGTTCAAACCCCATTCCAAGGGAAGGCCTCAACCCGTGGGCCAGAAACAACCAAACCGGTGGGGCCTTCATGACATGCACGGCAACGTCTGGCAATGGTGCAACGATTACTACAGCGAAGACTACTACGCCGAAAGCCGGAAGGAAGATCCAAAAGGACCGACAGCCGGCGATCAACGAGTCCTGCGCGGCGGCGCCTGGGACTGCCCAGCCGAAAAATGCCGGGCCGCCTACCGGTCCAGGGAGTTTCCCGTCTTTTCCGATGCTTGCTTCGGTGCGGATAGCTACGGGTTTCGCCGGGCTAGAAACCGGAGGACCGATGAGGACAAGGACAGTCTGGTTGATCGAACAATCGAGCCGAAGCCCGATGCGGCGAAGAAAGTCGGGAAGGCAAGCCCTCCGACCCCGCCAGAACCGGCTAAGGGAAATATTGAAGGTACCAAGCTGAAAGGCACAATCGTCTTTGTCAGCGACCGGAGCGGCACTTTGAAAATCTGGAAGATGCACGCCAGTGGCAAGGGACCCAAGCAACTGACCCATGACGATCATGCTGAGGCCGACCCCCGGTTTTCACCAGACGGCAAACAGATCCTATACACCTCTTTGCGCGACGGCTTCCCGGAAATCTCGACGATGAATCGAGACGGTTCCAATCCGAAATTCGTCACGAAGGGTGCCCAGGCCAACTGGTCGCCGGACGGAATGTCGATTACATTCATCCGGGACAACCAAGCCTACACGCGGGAACTCGCATTGGGGAACGAGAAACGTGTCACGCCGGAAAAGTGGGAGCGCTGTGGCGTGCCGGCCTGGAGTCCGGATGGCAAGCACATCGCCGTCGCCAGCCGGCACCTGGGCAGCATCGGGATTTTCCTGATCGACCTGGATGGCAAGGAGAATCGTCCGCTAAAAACCGAAGAGGCCTGTTGTACGCCCGAGTGGTCCAAGGACGGCAAGCGCATCCTTTGTCAGACCGTTCAGGGGCATATTCACCAAGTCGGCGTTGATGGAAAGGACTGGGAACAATTAACCTTCGGCGCCGACGTGCAACACGACGCCCGCTATTCGCCGGATGGCTCTATGATTCTGTTCTGCCGGGCCCCGTCGCCGGAAGGGCCGTGGCAGATTTGCGTGAAAAAACTGAACAGCGAGGATGATGCTGATTATGCGCAAATTACCGAGGAAGGCTCCAACTTGCTTCCAGATTGGCATCCGGACGAGGACTAGTGGCCAGTCGCAGCTTCTTTTATGCGCCCTGGCCGTCCCGGACTATGCTGGATATTCAACGGGACCCTGTGGATCAAGTAACTACGCTCTAAACCTGCAAAACGGGCTCCCAGAGTGGGTTGGTGGGTGAGCGCAGTCGGCGTCTTTGGATGTCAGAAGCCCTCATGCCTTTACAGCTGGACCCTGTGGCTCAAGTGACGACCCTCTGGACCAGTGACACCTGAGCCACAGGGTGGGCGGATTAACAAATGCCGCGCTTTCGAGGGAGATTACGATGATTTTGCCGCGAACGGTTTGGGTCACTTTACTGGCTGGCTTTCTTGCGGTTGGGCTTCCGGTTTTTGCGGAAGACACAAAAGTTCCAGAGGGCTCAAAGGAGTTGCTGGCTACGCTCAAGAACTACCCGCACAAGATTGTGTACGAGACCAACCGCGACGGCAACTGGGAACTCTACCTCGTTAACGCGGACGGTTCCAATCCCGTCAATCTCACTAACACCAAGGACGTGGATGAGCTATATCCGAAGCCGTCACCGGACGGGACCAAGCTCTGCTTTGTCGCCGACGAGAAAAAAGACAAAGGTAAAGTGCGCAACGTCTATGTGATGAATATCGACGGAACCCAGCGCACCAAGGTCGCGGACAATGCCCGCGAACCGTGCTGGAGCCCTGACGGATCTTCGGTTGCCTATATGAAGGGGGAATACGAAGAGTACAATCTGTCGGATTTCGCCACCAAAGGGCTGTTCATTTACGATCTGAAAACCGGTAAGACCCGCGAGCACCCCAACAAGAAACTCCACCATCTTTACACGCTGAACTGGTCGCCGGACGGCAAATGGTTCGTGGCCACCGTTCACGGAGGTATGGGTTTCCAGCATGGCATCATCGCCATCGCAGTGGAAGGCGATAAAGTCGTTGACTTGAAACTCGATGGTTGCCGTCCCAATATCAGCCCGGACGGCAAAAAGATCACCTGGGGTCATGGCGATTTCTGCGCCGGCATTGCCGACCTGGATCTGACATCCTCGACCCCCAAGGCGACCAATATCCACAATGCCGTTGAGAGCAAGGACCCCATCGAAACGTACCACGTCACTTGGTCACCCGACGGCAAATACATCACCTTCACCCGTGGACCTAAAGCTACCGCCAAACGCCTTGGCAATTTGCTTCCCGAGTTCCCCGGCGTAGAGGCGCCGGGCTGGAATGTTTGCGTTGCCGAGGCGGCGCAAAAGAATCACTGGGTCGGGATCACCTCGGACGGCAAATCCTGCAAGCAGCCCAGTTGGGTCGTCGCCAAGGAGAGGAAATAGAGATGAAGGGCGGATCCAATCCCGAGACATGCTGCCGCATTCTCGTTTTCGCGGTAATGCTGGCCTGCGTATCTTGCGAGAAAGCCGGCAGCCCGGATGGCGCCGCCGACATGCCCCCGACGTTCACCACCAAGGGAGGCATCGAGATGGTCGTCGTTCCGGCCGGGTCGTTCGAAATGGGCAGCCGCACCGGCAAAGAAAAAGAGTCAGCCGTTCACATGGTGAACCTTGACTCTTTTCTGATGGATAAATACGAAGTGACCCAGGCGGAATTCGAAAGGCTTCATTTGCCCAACCCGTCGCATTTCAAAGGGCCAACCTTGCCGGCCGAGCAGATCACCTGGGCTCAGGCCGCTTTTTACTGCAATGCCCGGTCCCGCGATGAGGGCCTCCAGCTCTGCTACAACGAGCAGACCGGGGAATGCAATTTCGACGCTGACGGTTATCGGCTTCCCTCCGAGGCGGAATGGGAATACGCTTGCCGGGCCGGGACCGATTCCGACTATTGCTTCGGCGGCGATCCGCGCAAGCTTGGCGAATACGCCTGGTACGCGGACAACTCCGGTAAAAAGACCCACCCCGTGGGCAAGAAAAAACCCAACACCTGGGGGCTGTACGACATGCACGGCAATGTGGCCGAATGGTGCAACGACGTTTATGACAAGGACTATTACCGGACCAGCCCGCCATCGAATCCGCGCGGCCCCGCCGAAGGCAAAGAAAACGTTCTCCGCGGCGGGGCGTGGAAATCCAGCGCGGACGCTGTGCGCTCGTCCTACCGCCTCGGCGACAACCCCGGATTTTCCGACGCTTGCCTGGCGCGCGACGCCATCGGGTTTCGGTGTGTCCGCAAGGCGCCGGAAAACTCGTCGAAAAAATAACTCAACCGTTTAGCGGCGAGCCTCCGGCGAGCGCGTTAGCGCTCGCCGGAGGCTCGCCGCTAAACGATAACCACTCATGCTTTTTCACACCTGGGTCTTCCTTGTCTTCTTCGCGGTCGTCTACCCCATTTATTTGGTAGTACGCAAGTACAACCGGCTGATGAACCTGTGGTTGATGATTGCCTCCTACACCTTCTACTTTGGCTGGTTGTGGAACCCGTGGTACCTCCTGCTCCTCTTTGGCACGTCAGCAATTGATTACCTTATGGTCTTGGTCATGGAGAGGAGTCAAAAGCGAAAGAGATTGTGGCTCATTATTGGTCTGGTCAGCAACTTCGGTTTTCTGGGCTATTTCAAGTACTCCGGCTTCATTACGGAGAACCTGAACATCCTCCTGGGCCGTTTAGGATCGCACTGGATACTGCCCAACCCCGTAGCTTACGCCAACGCCGCGCTCTCACTCTTTGGTGTGCCTTCGTCCCACTTTTTCTCGGAAGTGATCCTGCCAATCGGCATCTCTTTCCACACGTTTCAATCGATGAGCTACACGATCGACGCCTACCGGGGCAACATCCAAACCGAGCGCAGCTTCATCCGCTTTCTGACCTTCGTTTCATTCTTCCCTCAACTCGTGGCCGGGCCCATAGAACGAGCCAGCAATCTCCTTCCCCAGCTTCAGAGCACGCCCCGAATCACAGGCGAGCATATCACGGATGGTCTCTCCCTTTTTCTGGTCGGTTTCTTCAAAAAGGTCGCCCTGGCGGATTACCTGGCCAAATATGTGGATCAGGTCTATGAAGCGCCGGGCCAATTCCAAACGCCGGCCTTGATCTTGGCCACCGTGGCCTTTGCCTGGCAGATCTATTTCGACTTCAGCGGCTATACGGACATGGCCCGCGGCATAGCGCGCGTTATGGGCTTTCGGCTGATGCTGAACTTCAACAATCCTTACGCGGCCACCGGGCTAGGCGACTTCTGGTCGCGCTGGCACATCAGCCTGTCCACCTGGTTCAAGGACTACGTTTATTTTCCGTTGGGCGGCAACCGCAACGGCACGCTTGCCACATATCGCAACATGTTTCTCACCATGGTGATCTCCGGCATCTGGCACGGCGCCTCCTGGACGTTCGTTATCTGGGGCGTCCTTCATGCCCTGGGCCGTATTGTGACGCGCGATCTGGAAAGGACCCGGTTTTACCGCGAGCAAGTACCGATGTTTGTCAAGCAGATCCTGGTTTTTACATTCGTCACCTTCACGTGGATTTTCTTCCGGGCCCAAAGCCTGGCTGACGCCCGGTTGATCGTGACGCGGATTTTCTCGTCCGGCTGGGCGGACCCACAGATCCCACTATTGATGGTGACTCTCGTCCTAGCCGTTTGGGCTTACCAGTTGCTCTACACCAATGCACTGACAACCAGGAGAATCCTTGAACTGGCCCCCGTGCGCGTGGGTCTGATGATCCTCATGATCACGTACCTTATGATCGTCGCCCAGCCGAGTACCAAGGCGTTTATTTATTTCCAGTTCTAAAAGAACGGGAGAGCGGGATGGTGATGCCAGACACAACCCGGACGAATCCCTCGCCTCCCTCCGAGCCGGAGGCGCCGGATTTCTCTAATGCCATTCGGTTAACCGGCAAGGAATGGATCGGCGTCGGCATATTCACCGTCGCCTTGATCCTCGGTGCGGCCCCGCTTGCCGAGAGGCTCGAAAAGTTTGAAGTCGAGCCCGATTACCGCATGCCCTACGACCTGAGCAACGACTACTGGCTTTACGAGCGTTATTCCCGGCTCGCCGCCTCACAATACGACACCCTGATCTTCGGCGATTCAGTCGTATGGGGTCAGTATGTGACACGCGAGCAAACGCTGTCCCATTACCTCAACGAGCAAGCCCACGAGCAGCGCTTCGCCAACTTGGGCCAGGACGGCGCACATCCCGTCGCTCTTGCCGGGTTACTCGACCATTATGCCGGCGGCGTGACGGGCAAGAATGTCATTCTCCAGTGCAATCTTCTCTGGTTGAGTTCGCCCAAGCACGATCTGCAGATTGAAGAGGAGTTTCACTTCAACCATCCCCGCCTTGTGCCGCAGTTCTATCCGAATATCCGCTGCTACAAGGAGGACTTCTCCCCCCGGCTCGGCATCGCCGTCGAGCAGCGAATACCCTTCCTGGGATGGACAACCCATTTACAGCAGGCCTACTACGACAAGACCGACATCCCCACCTGGACCCTCGACCACCCCTACGACAACCCCCTCCAAGTGCTCAAGCAGGGACTCCCTCCTTCAGACGACACGCTGCGGCATAATCCGATCTCCTGGACCAAGCGGGGAATCAAGAAGGAAGATTTCCCCTGGGTCGATCCGGCCACGTCGCTGCAATGGCGCTCGTTTCAGCGCGCGGTCAACCTCCTCCAAAAGCGCGGCAACCGCGTCTTCGTCCTGGTAGGGCCTTTCAATGAGCACATGCTGACCGACAAGAGCCTAAACGACTATGAAAAGGTCAAGGCCGCCGTCACCGCCTGGCTGCACGATAGGGGGGTCCCCTATGCGGCCCCGCCGCCCCTCCCCAGCGAGTCCTACGCCGACGCCAGCCATCCCCTCAGCGACGGCTACGAACTCCTGGCCCGGCAACTATTGGAGCTTGTTTCTCCATAGCCGCCCCCACCCCGTCATTTGGTTCTCTCCATTTCGCCTGACCCCCCGTGGAAAGAAATGGAAAGCATTTGGGGGTGTTCAATAATTGATCACCCTCTGGCTCAATTGCT